>R20__coassemble_2442_pt1 | contig 8328 bp, 12 predicted proteins | sample R20__metabat2_high_PE_044 | metagenome-assembled genome bin R20 | reverse complement strand
TAATATTAAATCATTTTCTCGTCGTCTATACCAACAATTTTGCCTATTAAGCCGATTTTTTCAAGTTCTGCTTTTGTATAATATTTTGTACACATTTTTTTATATATTCCCCTTTAAGGATGCAACAGCCTTGTTTTGTGAGATTGTTGCATTCCTCTGATTTAAGAAACAGTTTCTTGTGATTATTTCTTTTTACCGAATTTTTTTCTTGCTTCCTCTTCAAGCAGACGTATGACTTTTTCCCATTCTTTCTCGCCAGCGTTTGTGTCCCTGGCCATACGCAGTGCTACCCTGGATTTGTCCTGCTGCATTATGTAATCGGATATGTCCGGCGCGACAATGTTTTTTTTGTTCCCGCCGGCAAGGTCAAAAAGCATATTTTTTTCATCTTCGTCAAAATGCAGAGCCTCCGCAATTCTGTAAAGCAAATCCTTTTCCGGAGGGTAGCGGTGATCATTTTCTATGTCGCTTAAATATGCTGGGGCAATCTCTATGTCTGCGGCAAGTTTTCTTAAATTTACGCCTTTTTCAAGACGTTTTTCTCTAAGATATTCTCCGAAAGTTTTTTCATTTTCCATAAATTCGCCTCTTTGTTATATGTTCGCTATTTTCTAATAGTATATAGAAAACAAACCTATTTGTCAAGCAAATAGGAAAATGCTTTATAAATAAAAAATTTCTCGTCATGATATAAATAAAGATTAAAACAGTTTTTCTGATGGAAAAGCAATAAAATCTGCTAAAATGAGAATTATTCTATTTGTCGTATATTTCTAAAAACCAAGCAAAGGAATCTATTTTATATAATGTCATTAGAGGACATTCAGACTCATTATGACCGAAACAGAACGCAGGGAACAGGCGTGCCAGTTCATTCAGAAATGGCATGGAAAGGGCAGGGAGGACGAGGATGACCGCTCATACTGGCTGGATATTGTTCATAAATTCAAATTTACAACATGAAGCAAGCCTGTCCGCATAATAACTGCCAAATTCAATGCTTCATTATGTGTTTATTCACATCTTTCCAGACCGACTTTTGTTATATCATAATCATATTCTAATTCCATATCTGAAGAACTTGCCATAGGATTGTTGTAATATTTTGACTTGTGAAAGTCAGGGTAGGGGAATTTCAAATAATTCGTTTTTGTGTTTAAAACAAAATATTCAAATTCAGTATCTAAAGATTTGAATATACTTCCATAAATTATATCTCCGCAATATCCTATCTCAAAAATATTGTCAACAACTTTTTCGCCCCTATCAGAATATAAAGAATAGTATTGTTCCCAGCTATAGAGCTTTATATAGTATCCATTAGTCAAAGATCTGCTATACGGTAATATGTATGATATTGTTAATACTATTACATATAACAACACGAAACATATCGCCGCTTTTGCAAATATCTTAATCAAAAACATAGTAAAATTCCCAAGCCCAGCTTCCTTTTATATTATAAACTGTCCCAAAACAATCAGTCGGGATTTTCTTTGCATACTCTATTACAGAGCTGGGAGCATTTACTTTTTTTAAAAAAGCTATAACTCTATCCATTTCTAATGGATCTTCGAATTTATCTGAAAGATCTACATACAATCCGCCTCTTGCTATATGCACATTATCTTTTTTTTCTAATTCTCCTGAAAAAGAATAATAGAGAGTAGATCTCCCTAGAGAAAACACAACAAAAGTATAATCGGCAATCATCCTAAGTTCTGATGTCTCAATAAAGCCTAGCTGATTATTTGAAATTTTATTTCTTAAAATTCTTTTTATTTTTTCCTCCATTTGCAACTTTGCTTCCAAAGAAGGAGAAGAGTTTTTCACTATATTCTCAAGTCCTATGTCATCAAGATAAATGGTTTCTATGTCTCCATTTATTATCGCACTTGGGTTAAAATAAAGATACACAAAATCAAAACTATCCCTCTCTTTCCCGAATTCGCCAAGCCTAGGATTTGATTTCAATTTTGAAGACAAGAAACTGTTTACGTTTTCCCAGTCTGCTCGGCAGGCATCACTTTGCTCTTTATACCTGATTATTTGAGATGCGCTTGGCTTTGGTATTGTTATTGCCATTTCTGGTGAAATTCTTTTAATATTTTCAGCATTAATAGAATTGACTGGCAAATTGCCAAGAGCAAATACAGTTGTTGATGATGTTCATAAAATAAGTAACATAAAAATAAATTTTTTCATTATTAAATTATATCAAGTTTTACAGAAGAAAGTAAGTAAGTGGCAAAAACGGCATTATGGATAGCGGAAAGCCAGATGATGAGGGAAACGGAAGACATAATGCAGAAGACAATGGACTTTCTGCCGCTGAAAACCAATGCGAATATTGTTGAGGGCAATGCCCTGCGGCTGGACTGGCGCTCCGTTGTAAGCCCGAATGAGCTGAACTACATAATGGGCAATCCGCCGTTTGTAGGCTATTCCCTGCAAAACCCGGAACAGAAAGCAGAAATGCTTTCAATTTACCGCGACGAGAAAGACAGACCATACAAGACCGCCGGAAAAATAGATTACGTCGCCGCCTGGTACTGGAAAGCCGCGGAGTTTATGAGGGGATTGGAAATCAAGGCCGCCCTCGTCTCCACCAACAGTATTACACAGGGCGAGCAGGTTGCCGCTGTTTGGAAGCCGCTTTATGAGCGTTTCGGCATACACATTGATTTCGCATGGCGTACATTCCGATGGGACAGCGAATCCAGCGGAAAGGCACATGTTCATTGCGTGATAATAGGCTTTTCCTGCACGGAAAATAACAAGCAAAAAACAATATACGACGGTGAAAACAGGATTGCCGCCTCAAACATAAACGCCTATCTTATAGACGCAGATGATATTTTCGTCGAGAGCCGCAAAAAGCCATTATGCGACGTGCCGGAAATGCTGAAAGGCAGTTCCCCAGTAGACGGCGGGCATTTGATAATTGAGGAAGAGGACTACGAGGATTTTGTAAAAAAAGCACCACAGGCAAAAAAATACATAAGGCAGTTTGTCGGGGCGGCGGAGTTCATACAGGGCAAAAAACGCTATTGCCTTTGGCTTGACGGTGCAGAGCCTAATGACATAAACGGAATTGCGGCAATAAGGCAAAGGGTTGAGGCCGTAAGGAATTTCAGACTGTCAAGCACCAAAGAGGCAACACGAAGGTTTGCGGATTATCCGGCAAGATTTATGGAAATACGCCAGCCAAAAACGGATTATATCTTAATTCCAAGACATTCCTCGGAAAGCAGAAGATACATCCCCATAAGATTTTTGTCGCCTGAATGTATAGCAAGTGACGCAAACATAGTCATTCCAAACGCAGGGCTTTACGAGTTCGGAATATTGTCCTCAAATGTTCACATGGCCTGGGTAAGAATGGTATGCGGCAGGCTTGAAATGAGATATAGATACTCAAACGACATAGTTTATAACAATTTTCCATGGCCTAATCCGACGGCAGAGCAAAGAAAACGGATAGAAGCTACCGCACAGGCAATTCTTGACGCAAGGAAATTAAGCCCAAATAGCACTCTTTCCGCCTTATATGGTCCAGTCTCAATGCCGCCGGAACTGCTTGCCGCCCACCGTGCCAACGACAAGGCCGTAATGCAGGCCTCTACGGCCTTGACATCAAAACCACCAGCGAACCCCAATGCGTAGCATTCCTGATGAAAAGATATAGGGAGATGGCAGAAAATTATTAACCGCCATCTCCCCTTTTATACCTAATCCCGGAGGCTTTTGCTGTAAGTATGGAAATCCGGATAATATCTGTAATTTATACCGTTTCCATGCAGCTGTTTTGTGGCAATAGGATCTTCCTTTCCGTAAATGACAAGTTTTCTTGGAAGAACCTGCATTATCTTCCTTAAAAAAGAAAAGTCATATTCCTCTTTTAGAACATCGCAGCCTAAAAAACCGCAAGAACACATAGCATTTACCGGAATCCCTGAAAGATATTTTCTGCTTTCCTCATCGCCAGTGCGGAGATTCGCCACAATTTTTATTCCGTTTGCGGCAAGCACCGCTCCGTGCAGATGATTGGCAAGCATTATAAGCCGCTGTGTATCAGGTGGCAAATCGTTTGTGACTGTAATATCCATAAACGCGCTGCCCATAAACCTTTTGTACTCGTCTATTTCGTCAAGCACTTTGTCCAGCCTTGGATAAAGGTCTTTATCAGGACAGTAAAAGCAAAGCAGTGTCTTTTTGGGGTCAGGCACAAGTTTGTCATTGCGTTTTTCATAAGTTATAACCATTTCCGGCCATTCATCAAGGAACATTTCCCTTTTGAAAACAGGAAATCCATGCTCATTGAAATGGAAATTGTGCTGCCGCAGGTATTCATACAGTTCATCTGTTTTTTTTGCAAGAGCGATAACATTGTTTATCATGCCAAAACTCCTTAAAACTCAATCCATACTCCGGTATTGTACTCTATGGCGCGGGAAACATAGTCCAACAGCACTGTATACATTTCTTTAAGCCTTGGCGTTATGGGCTTTTTCAGCCGCTCCTCAATTCTTGGCTTTAGTATTTTGCAATTCTCCGCATTGAAGTACTCCAGCTCACCTATGTCAAGATATAGTTTAAGGCCATCGGTCATATTGTAATCCCAAACCATATCTTTTGCCATATTGTCCGCATCATCGCAGCTGAAATGGTAAACATCAATCAGATCCTTTCTACGAAAATCAAAACTTGGCTGATTATATTCATTCATTTTGACTCCCTTAAATGTTTTTATCAGGATAAAGTCCATTTTTACATTTCCTCCCTTGTTTTTATTCTGTAATGTGCTGCATTAACCTCTTCTTCTCCTACACACGGCGTTCCATCAGGTTTGACATACACCTGGTTTACGACATCTCGTATTCTTAAATAATTGCCTACATAATCAACTATTACATAGTATCGTTTTCCTTTATATAGGCATTTCAAGTCATGGGGTTCTCCCGGAGCATTACCTGTGAATTTTTCAACAACCTCATTTATGTTCACAGATATTTTACCCCATTTATCTTTGTGCATTTCAAACTTTCTCTTGGCTTCTTCATATCTGCCTGTCAAATCTGTACGATTCGGCAGTTCTTTGTTATAAAAATTAGCCCTAAGAACTTGATACTGTGTTTTCGCATCTGCCATACTATCCCCCATGCCTGTTATATCTGCGGATTAAAGCATTCAAGGGCTTTATGTCCTTGCTAAAAGCAGTCAGTATGGCTTTTCTGCCTGTATGTTTCTTGATGTATTCAATGATCCTCTTCGTAGCCCCAAGCAGATACTCCGCCACTGCGGCGTTTGACGTAAGGTCTAAGACATCAAACAGCAGATATAGACGGTCATATTGCCTTATGGCATTAATGATTGAGATTATTTTCTCTTCATCTTCAATTGCAAGCAGCACAGAAACAGGAATATGCCTGAAGAAGCCTTCTGTGTCAAACAGTGTTTCTTCATTGAATATATAAGGCATAATGCCTGTGTCGTGTTTTTTTGCCTGTGGCAGTTTTATATTCTGCTGTGACGAATTATCATAACTCCATTTCTGCCCAAATACTTTGTATGACTTTTTAGTCATAAATATCCTCCTTTATAATATCTTTTACCAGATTATCAAAAGGACTTTCTGCTATTTCTGCAAAAAAACCTTTGATAATCTGTTGGAGGATATGCTAAAATTCTGATAGTATGTCAGGATATTTCGCATATCCGGCGGGCATTGGCTGCGCCAACAGCTGATGCCCGTTTTTTAAAAGATATTATAAATTAATTTCTTTATATTATATTATAATGTATATCTTAATATATTTCAATAGGTCAAAAGGCCTACAATGCCTTTTTTTTCGTTTTTCGTCCTTTCCTATAAAAAACTATTAACAATATAGAAAAATCGGTATAAAAACGATTTAAAGCGGTTTAGAGCAATTTTAACAGCCATATAACACTTTATAAAACTCTATAATGAAACATAATGCAACAATGCGAAGCATAAAGAATCAAACAGAATCTAACAGAAACCATGCACTTTTATATCTGAATGGCATTATTGCGGTAAAGCCCTAATTACGGCCTAGACATCAAAACCACCAGCGAACCCCAATGCGTAGCATTCCTGATGAAACGGTATAGGGAGATGGCAAAGTAATACCCTCACCTTTTCTTAACATCCGTACTACTGACTGTGGGGAAAAAACTGATTATTTTGTACAATGTATTTGTGCTTATTTGATATGTCAAATATCAATCCCCACAAAGAAACGCCGCGCCAACGGCGTTTCCCTTTTTTTGACATATATCAAAAAGAAGAGCCTCCTGACTGTTTTTTTCCTTAATCATTTTCATAAGCTGCCGTCTAGGCTGCATTTTTATTATGCGGCTTTTGTCATAGTAATTTTTCATAAAGTCAAACACCTTTCCGTACCAACATATATACTCAGGCTGTATTGTATCTATCGCAACCCTGATTCCATTTTCAAAGGTCTGCTGGTCTTCCACACCTTGTGATGAAACTGCAACTACGCTTTCCTTCTCCACATTGCCAAAGGCCAGTTTATATGTGCTTTTGTCCTCTCCCCATATAAGGGTAAGAATTACAGGCAATCCACATTCACTTTGCCAGCGGTATGCACATATCCTGGACTTTAATATGTTTCCATCGTTCAGACATTGCCAGCATTTTGTACTGTCAACGCTGAAATCCGGGCTTGTGACGGCATAGACTTTTGCGTGCATGTCCTTGTCAGCAAGATTGTTTGCCAAAAGTCTGTTCTGTTTTGAATCATATTCAAAATAATGAAGTATCACTTCTTCCTGCATATTATCTGAAAGTTTCTGTCCTAATTTGAAGTCGTCCACAGGAACAAACAGCTTACCTTTCAAGTCAAAACGTTCGTGATAAAAGACAGGAGGAACGTCTTTGCCACTATAATACTTTGAGTAGTTTACAACGTCATTTATTATTTCCATTCTTTTTCTCCTGATCAAGAATCTTGTTGCGGTATCTGGGGGGAATTATATCTTCGGGCATTAGAAGCCTTGGCTTTTTGTTAAAATCACAGATATATTCTGCTATCGTCCTGCCGTCATTTTTCAGCTTGTAATAGAACAATAATTCTTGCAGTGTTGGATAATCTGTCCTTGGTTCATTTTCCCAAAAGATATTGTACCTGTATTTGGCATCCGAATAATCACGGTCGTATATAACCCATATAGTATTGTCTTCGGAATCCTTGTCCCAGGTTATAAAATACTCATGCCCAAGATGTATAATGCCCATGTGTCCTATGTAAAAAGTTTCCTCTAAAAACTCATCATCGGGTTCCCATATTTTATCCATTTCACATTCTGCTATAAAATCAAAATGCTTTTTCTCGGATATTGAAAGTTCCCTCAATTTTTTTGCGTATGTACTACTATCAGGGTCATAATCTTTTACGAAAATGCCGCTGCCATGAAAATTTACTTCTTTTTTTACTTGCCTGTCTTGTTTATTGCTTCCCATTCTTTATACTCCTTATGTGCAATGTCATGTATGCCATTTTTTTCATATAGCCTTTCTACTTTTTTTTCAAGGCTTTTTTCATGTCTGGTAAGGGTATGACCTTCTCCGCCTGCATGAGGATTTACGTCATGCGGATTTATGTAATGCCCATGAGTTCCAATTATTCCTTTATGATTATGAAGAAAATCAATCTGCTTATAGATTCTGCGTCTTTTATTGTAGCAGGTAATGCTTTGAATATCTCCACTTTTTGCCATAGTGACGTATATGACATTGGGAGAATTGGAACACATAGGCACTTTTATGCTTGTGCCATCTGTCTGTACTAAGAAGCGTATTTTTTTATAACGCATTATTGTCTTGTAATGGTATTCCTCAAATCCACCTGCCTTTAACAATTGTCCTCTTGAACCCATATAAACTCCTTGATAAATTTTGGACCGTGATTATCCGGCAGGACGCAGGCAGCAAACAGTGCTTATCTGATATGTCTGCATCTGAAATTTCCGCAATGCGCCAACATTGCGTCTGAATTTTATAAAATCGCTGCATTTCTGTTAAGACATCTTATTCCTCCCGGAAGCAATAAAGAACATTTTATCAGTATTTTTTCTTCGTAATCTTTCAAACAAAAACCTTTATTTTGTATTTTGAGCCATTTTAGATAATAGTTAAACGAGTTCCATGCACATTCTCCAGAAAGACTGAATGTATTTTCAACATCTATATAATATGAAGGATTTGACAGAGCAACCAGTACATGAGGAGCTATCATATATTTTGCGAAAAAATTTGCTTCCGCCTCCGCAAGATCGCTG
>R20__coassemble_2430_pt1 | contig 8369 bp, 7 predicted proteins | sample R20__metabat2_high_PE_044 | metagenome-assembled genome bin R20 | reverse complement strand
TGGCAGATAAAAAACTATTGTCACCAACAATTTTGCACATTAAGCCAAAATTTAGTATAGTATCAAAAGGCAGGAAAGTTTGTCCGTAAGTTGCAAATTCTAATTTGGACTTTCTGTTTTACTACGGTCTGACCTTGTTAAAAAATAAGGAGAGTAAATGAATACAAGAAAAGGTTTTACCTTAATCGAGTTGCTGGTCGTTGTTCTAATTATGGGGATTTTGGCTTCGGTCGCAATGCCACAGTACTTCAAATCAGTAGAAAAATCACGCTCTGCGGAGGCCACAAGCGTCTTGTCTGAAATCGCATCCGCCGAAGAACGTAATTATATGAAAAAAGGCACTTATACTGGCGATCTTTACGCATTGGATGTCGGAGTCAGCAACCTGTCCTATTTCACTTTGTCACGAGGTCCGGGCGGATTTCTGACGATGAAGCGAACAGTGGCGGCTGGCGGCGGGTTAGGTTCTTACGAGATAACACTGAAACTTCCTGATATTCCTGGAACAGGACGTAGATCGTGGGGATGTTGGCCAGGAAGTGCGGGTTGTGCATCTTTCTTGCCTGGTCCAAATGAGTCTGGTAACAGCTAGGCCAATATCCCGCAAACTTTGCAAACTTGTCTTGCCAACAAGGATTCCCACCATGGGGAGTTAAAGAAATAGCTGTATAGTCATTGCAATGATTATACAGCTATTTCTTCAATTGTTCATTACTATCGATCCTCCAATAATGGTTTTCAATATCGCATTTCCCTTGGTGATTTGTTAATTTAATGACTCACCTAAAGATGTTTTGGCTCATTGTATAATTTTTTTCTGGCTGGCTGCTTTTTTTGCTTCAATTGCTGCAAAAATGAGAGGGGCCAGACCTTTTGCTTCGTTTGTTACATATTTTCCTTTTATGCAATATCGTGCCGGATCAGTAAATACTGAGGAACTTCTATAAATATCCTTTACATTATAGTAGCCCCAAATGCTTTTATGAAATTTGTTGCCCATAATGCCTTTAAAGGCCTTTATGCCAGCCTGAAGATATTTTTCATCTGTTGCTATGCCGTCATTATATGTTTTTAGCAGGGCATAAGACATCATGGCGGAACCGGAGGTCTCAAAACGGTTTTCAGGCAGCTCGTCCGAATAGTTAACAACATTTCGCCACATGCCTGTTGTGGAATCCTGTTTAAGCAGCATGGCATCTAGAAAAGAAAGCAAGTCCTGCTTTAATTTTTCTTTTCGTTTTCCCTCCGGTAGCAATTCAATCAGGTCTGTTTGCGTCATTGCATAATATCCTGCCCCGCGCAGCCATACAACACCGTTAGGATAGCCTTTCTCATCAGCTCCATGATAATACAAGCCTGTTTTCTCATCTCTTAAATGAGAAGATACCCAGTTCATTCTTTCGAAAATATTGTCATATATTTCTTTAGAATTTATTCTTTGAAAGGGAGACTCTGCTGAATGTGCTGAATGGTTGGCTATTAGTGCCAAAAATGGCAGAGCCATATATAGTCCATCTAAGGCGAAAACGTGTATTTGCCAATTGGGGGAATTTAATTTATGCAGGTAATTGTTTCCCAAGCTGGCTTCTGTTGGGTATTTTGATAAATAATTATAAAATAAAAGAAGTGTCTTAGCATGTTTTGAATGGTCCAATGCAAAGATGGCTCTAGCTGGCGCTGCGCTGTCTATATCGCTCCATGTAAGTGAATTATTTGGATTTGTGATATTATTAATTTGACCGTTAGGCAAAAGATTTGCATCATAAAATGTATTTACATAATCCAGTTTTCCCAGCCTGGCAAAGGCATCCATCATGAATCCATTGTAGTATGTCCAGCCGCGATGTGATTTTTCAGTATCCCATGTAAAATGACCTGCTGTATAGTCTGCAAGATTCTTTCTTGTATTGTTTTTAATCAGCCATTCGCTTAATTCTTCTATTTGGAATATATGCTCCGGAAGCTCTGGTTCTTTTTTTTGCGGAAATAAAAAGATTGTAAGCAGGAACAGCGTAAAAACTAAAGTGACGGGAATAAAATATTTGCTATTTGGGAGTTTCATTAGATATTTCATTTTTATTCCAGTTGATTAAGAATATAGCCCCAGTTAGGCTGGCTGCCAGCAGGATCAGTCCCCAATAAAGGGCAAAAACAAATGCTGCCGGAGAAGCAATCCCAGACAGGCCCAGAAAAAAAACATAAGCCCATTCTCTGATTCCCAGCCCGTTTAAGGAAATTGGCAGCGAAGCTAAAATTGCTGTAGCCGGATATAATATTAAATAATAGGACTGTGTAACTTTTAAATTTAAGTCCCATCCGATTAGGGTGTGTATGATAAGCGCCATAAAATGGAATACCAATGAAATAGCAAATATTTTAAAAAAGGTTTTATCTAAATATAAGCTTGTAAGAAATAAAATCCGATTGATTAATTTATTTTTAAATATCTTTCTGCGATAGGATAAGCATGCAATCAGCATTGCACATACAGCAGCTCCGCCTATGGCGGCTAACATAATATATGACACAAGCACGGGCAGCTGTTTGAAATGGAGCAGGCAGCCAGGTAAAAGCAGTGTCAGCAATACAAATATGCCGCTCAGGCGGTCAAATAATATGGTAGCAGCAGCATAATCAGGTTTCAAATGGTTTTTGTCATGCTGATACAGGAAATATCCCTTTATGATATCTCCCCCTATGCCGGTAGGCAAAAACTGATTATAAAACATTCCCTGAAAATATAGGCGCAAATACTGAGAGACTGTGCAGGTAAAGCCGATATGATTAGAAATTATTGCCCATTTATAGGCACTGAGTGTCTTAGACAGCAGATAAACATATAAAACAGTTAGAAAATTCTTCCAGCTGACCTGCTGCAAAATGGCAGAAGCCTGATTTAAATCAATTTTGAAGATAATAAAGACTAAAATTATCAGGCCAAAGCAAAATTTCCAATAAACTGTCTTCATAGATTTAATAAAGAATCATTCCTGTTCAGATTCTGTATTATTTTCTATGTAATATATCGGCTCTGGAGAGTTTTTTAAGTGCAGCATTACTAATTCTTCTGACAAAAAAGCAAATCCCAGCCACATCGCAAATATCATCCAGCTTTCCAGATCAAATAACAGAATTAGTTTAGCTGCAGCAATATGATGCGATGCTGCTAGCAGTATCGCTGCGAAAGCCAATATCAAAGCCAAAGCTAATGAGAGCAGGGAAATATAGCCGAAAAAGTATAAGGGCTTATCTGCAAATTTAGTATGAAGCATCACCGTTCCTAAATCCAGCATCACTCTGAAAGTGCGGGTCAGATTATATTTGCTTTTGCCATATAACCGGGGATGATGTACTACTGGCACTTCAGTTATCTTAACGCCATAACGGCTCATTAATGCCGGGATAAAGCGATGCAGTTCCCCATGCAGACAGGTTTTTTTTAGTTTCTGCGCATTATATAGTTTAAGCGAACAGCCAAAATCATGTAGCGGAATATTAGTAATATGGCTGATAATGCGGTTTGCTATACGCGAGCAAAAACTGCGAATAAATGTGTCTTTTCTGTTTTTACGCCAGCCGCTTACAACATCATATCCTTGCCTGTAAATCTTTAGCATTGCAGGTATGTCATTCGGATCGTTTTGCAAATCAGCATCTAATGTTGCCACTATTTCGCCTTCCGCTGCTTTTAATCCTGCGGCCAGTGCCGTGGTCTGCCCGTAATTTCTGGCAAGAAAAATAACTTTGCTTTTAGCAAAGTTTTTACGTATCTGCTTCAATATGTCGCGGCTGCCATCCGTAGACCCGTCATCAACCCAAATGACCTCGTAAGAAATATTTGCTGTCTGCAGAGCCTGTGCAATGTTTTGTGCCAGTTTGCCAATTGAGTCTTTTTCATTGAATACAGGTATTATGATAGAAATAACGTGCAATTTATAGGTCTCCAAATTATTTGTATAATATTATATAATTTTTTTTATTTGGAAATGTATTTATATGGATATTTTAAAAAAACATCAAACTCATATTGTTTTGTTTTGTCTAATGGTTTTTGGCTTTTGGTTGCGTTTTCGCATGGCTTGTGTGGAAGATTTGGCAACAGATGAAATTGCAACCCTGGTAACGGCATCTCAGTCTTTTCCAAAAGGAATTATTAAAGCTCTTGTTACTAAGAATTTTCATATGCCGCTTTACTATTTCCTTTTGCATTTTTGGATTCAGTTATTTGGCGATAACGCTATAAGTTTAAGGCTAATGCCGGTATTGTTTGGAACTTTATGTATTCCAGCAGCTTATGCTTGCGGCAAAGAGTTGTTTTCAAAATTTGCCGGCTTTAGCACAGCTATTCTGGTAACAATAAATTCCTTTATGATCAGTTATTCTCATTTTGGGAAATTTTATGCATTACTGGAATTGTTGGGATTCTTGTCTGTTTATCTGATTATCAAAATTAGCAAGGATCCTCAAAACAAATACTTCGTATGGTTAAGTGCCGTTAACGCATGTATTATTTATACTTATGTGATAGGTTTTGTATTTGTTGGCATGCAGTTTCTTGTTTTTGCGGGATATGATTTTCTCAAAAACAAGAAAAATCTGAAAAAATGGATAAGGTATATGTGTCTGATGATACTGTTGATGACACCCATTGCTCCTATGATATTGGAAATTATCAAGAACACTCAAAACCCTATCTATATGCCAGGATTTTGGTGGTATAACTATACGTCGGATAGCATAGCGGTCGTGTTAATGACATGGTTTTCCCCGGCAATACCAGTTTATTTTGTTGGCACTGAGATGGTACGGTCACTTCCGTTGAATTTTGGTTGGTCTTTTTTTTGGAACGTGTTGCCCTCCTTGTTTGCTGGATTTTTTATATATGTGTCGGCTCGCAAGGAAAGGTTTGTTTCCTTGCTGCTGACAACAACACTTTTGTTTGTTCTTTGTGAATTTGTAGCCACGCTGCTCGGAAGGTTTGCCTTGGTACCTAGGTATACGCTTTTGGCATTTCCCTCCGTTGTCCTAGCTGTAGGGACAGGCATTGCTTTGTTCAGCAAAAGGAATTTCTATTATATTTTTTTGTCGTTTTTTGTTTTCCTGAATATAAGTTATGTCTGTATTGATGATGTTGTTGGGTCAAGGTTCAGCAATCCACGCAACATAATACTGCCCCTAGCACATCATCTTAAGACCATGCGGTTGCATAAGGGAGATAAGATATTTATACCTATGAGGGGCTACCTATTAAAATACTTTTATCACCCAAAAGATGTTGATGTAATTTCATTTGACCTAAACTATGTCCTTAAGACGGGAGACAGGCAGATTGTTTCAAAACTATATAGCGATATGGATATAGATGAAAGCAAATCTAATGGAAAACAGAAATTAAAACGATATATAACTAGCATGGAACCTACGGTAGCAATATCCAATTATATTGTGCGAGATGTTGTGCGAGATTTAAACCCTGACAATAGTGTTGTGCTTATAGACAGTTGTCCTCGCCCTTTGAACTCTCTTAACTTGGAAGAGGAATTGCTCGGGGATGAGATTTCGGACCAAGCATTCTTTTATGGCTTTTGCAACAAGGTGTATTCAGATATAAGGATCGTATTGGAACAGAACGGATTTCACCTCCAGACATCCAATACTGAAGAAATACTTGTATATAAACAGGTTGCTAAATAATGAAGAATCAGCTATGCATAAGATAATTGGTAGCAGCACGTACAGCGAAACAGTGAAAATTAGTAGTCGGGCATCTCGTCGGTGATAATGCAGAGATTCCCGCCTTGTTTAAGGTATGCCACTACGCAGCATGCAAGCGAGCAGCTTCGTGTTTTCCCGTCCTAATAACAGCATACTATGCTGTTATTGCCTTACAGGCCGGACACCAGGAATGACGGATGGATGACTTTATCAGTGTTTCCTTAGCAATTAGCAGTGAGCAATGAGCAGTTGAGGACATTTCTTTTTATCCGTCATACTGAACTTGTTTCAGCATCTCAAAAACAAAATAAACCGGAGCATTGCTCCGGTTTATTACTTTCTAGGTTATAGCAGATGTGTGGAATTAGAACTCCGCATAACCCGGCACTCTGGGGTATGCCGTCACGTCTCGGATATTGGAAATTCCGGTTATGAGCATCATCATACGCTCAAATCCCAGTCCGAAGCCGGAATGGGGGACAGTGCCGAAGCGTCGCAGATCCAGGAACCACCAGTATGGTGCGGCATCCATGCCCTTGTCCCGCATTTTCTGCTCCAGAACTTCAAGACGGTTCTCACGCTCGCTGCCGCCGATAATTTCGCCTATGCGTGGAACAAGGACGTCCATTCCTCGTACGGTCTTTCCGTCGTCATTCAGCTTCATGTAGAAGGCGGCGACCTCTTTCGGCTTGTTGTACAGGATTACAGGTTTTTTGAAATAATGTTCCACGAGGAAACGCTCATGTTCGGAGTTGAGGTCAACACCCCAGGAAACCTTGACTTCAAAACGCTTGTTTTCCGGCTCCAGCAGTTTTATAGCCTCTGTGTAAGGCAGCCTCTGGAAAGAATTGTCCGTTATGTTCTTGAGGCTTTCCATAAGTTTTGGCTCTACGAATTTTGCGAAGAGTTCCAGATCCTGCGGTGCTTTCTCAATTATATGCCTCGTTATGGATTTTATGAAATCCTCGGCAAGTTCCATATCGTCTTCCAGCTCGTAGAAGGCCATTTCCGGCTCAATCTGCCAGAATTCCGCACAATGACGGTATGTGTTTGAGTTTTCCGCACGGAAAGTAGGGCCAAACGTGTAAATGCGTCCCAGAGCCGTGGCGAGCGTCTCGCCTTCAAGCTGTCCGGAAACCGTAAGATATGTCTGCTTTCCGAACAAGTCCTTGGAGAAATCTATTTCGCCCTTGTCATTTTTTGGCAGCTTTGCCAATGACGAGAAATCAAATGCGCTGGCAGTGAATGTCTCTCCTGCTCCCTCGGCGTCGGATGCCGTGAAAATTGGCGTATGAACATAGCAGAATCCCTTGTCGTGGAAATATGTATGTATGGCATGGGCAAGCTCGGAACGTATTCGCAGCATTGCCGCATATTTGTTCGTGCGTGGACGCAGATGTGCTATTGTCCTAAGGAACTCGTCGGAAGTTTTCTTTTTCTGTATTGGATATTTTTCCGGGTCGCAGAGGCCTAGAACTTTCAGTGATTTTACGGAAAGCTCAAATTTCTGTCCCTTTGCCGGGGACGGTATCAGATCACCGTCCAGTTCCACGGAGCAGCCGGGGGTGATTTTTGCCAATTCCGCCTTTAATGTCTCGTCTGCCGCAAATTTGTCATTCATGAACACTGCCTGCAGATTGGCACGGCATGAGCCATCGTTTATTTCCGCGAAAACGCAGGCCTTGCTGTCGCGTCTCGTCTTTACCCAGCCGCGTACCTTCATTCCCTGCTGCGGCTCTGTTCTTCCTAAAATTTCCTTTATAACTGGTGTAAGCATTTTTTTCTTCCTATAAAATAAATAAAATTATCTTCCGAAATTTCTCATTGCTAATTGTTTTTTTTACACCCCTCTCCTTTCATCCTCTCCCACAAGGGGCGAGGTAGAATTAGGGATTTTCCTCAATTGCTCATTGATGTTGGAGCAGGACACTAGTTCCAGCTCGCATTGCTTGTCCTCGGCATTGTAAATTTCCTTGACAAGACCTGTTCCAGGAGCATACCAACGTTCGGACGAGCCTCCGACACCCTCGGATATCAATACGTTTATCTTCATACAGCTGGCAAATTTCCCGGATGGCGTTTCACATTCCTCGTCCAAGGACTGTATGCGGCATGAATCTGGTGTTTCCGTCCATTCGCTTGTCGTTTCTGGGTGAACAGGCAGCTCCTTTCTTCCGCCGGTGACTATGCCGTTTGTGGAATATATCCATTCCCCGTCGTTTATTATTTCAAACCTGGTTGATACGGCATCCCTTAGGACGAACGTCATTAACGCATTGGCACATATCCTTTCGTCCTTTTTTTCAGATTTCAATATGTCAATATGCACAGTTGCCGTGCCGTTAAACTCACTGCTTTTGAAATTGTATGTATAGCGGCGGTTTTCCGTAAATGGAAAATAATCCTCTGCTGACATAAGATCACCTCTAAACTATATTTTACAATTTATTTTCTTAATTATAAAACGCAATTGGATATTGAAAATAAAAAGCCCGCTTTTGTTAGCGGGCCTTTCAACCAATATGGGGGGGATTACTTTTCTGGCCCTTTGACCTTTACCGTGTAGTTAAGTACTGTCTTTCCCTTGACAGGTATCTTTATACTCCATTTGTTCTGCGAGGATGTGTCCCTTGTTCCCTTGTCCGTTCCTATTA
>R20__coassemble_2419_pt1 | contig 8406 bp, 6 predicted proteins | sample R20__metabat2_high_PE_044 | metagenome-assembled genome bin R20 | reverse complement strand
ATCATAACATTACACAACATATCATAACATATCATATCATAACATAACAGAACAGAACATAACAGAACATAACAGAACAGAACAGAACAGAACAGAACTCTAACGGATAAGAAGCAGCACTATAAACAGGAAATAGACAACATAGCCAAAGAATCCTTCAATGAAGAACAGAAGGAAATTGCCAGGTTTATTTTAGACAGGGCAGACGAAGGCAACATTGACGCAGTTTATTCATTCATAACCCAAAGGGTAAAATTGGGCTTTGTTTTTGATACCGCCCCGGAAACACGCCATGACTGCATTGCCTTATGCGAACATAATCCAAAATTAAGTTTTGGCGGCATAGCACCTAAAGAAAACAATCATAAATTCATAATAGGCGAAAATTACGACGCATTAAAAAACCTTGTCTGCACATACACAAGGAATGGCGAAGGCCTTATAGACGTAATTTACATTGACCCTCCTTATAATACCGAACACGCAAAAAAAGACGGCAATGATTACAAGGAAGAAGTACAAGCGGAAAAATTCATATACAGGGACAAATTCACACGCACAGGATGGCTGAATATGATGCGTGAAAGACTTGTGCTGGCCAGAAAACTACTTTCACCCATAGGCGTGATTTTCATAAGTATAGACGACAATGAACAGGCATATCTAAAAGTGCTTTGCGATGAAATTTTCGGCGAGAATAATTTTGTAGCAAACATTATCTGGAAAAGAAAAAGAGGCAGAGACAATAGCGCAAGATGGTTCAGCAAAGCTCATGAATATAGTCTTGTATACGCCAAAAATAAAGAATGCTTTAAAGTTGGGTATTTAGAGTTAGACGAGACAACAAGAAAAGCATATAAAAATCAGGATAATGATCCCAGAGGCGATTATCGTATACTTGCTTGCTGGGCAAGAGGTAGTCAAGGTGGAGTATCATACGATTTTACAACAAAAGAAGGTCAATTTTTTACTAAAAGACTTTGGTTGTGCAGCAAAGAAAAATTAGAAGAGCTTGACATAGAAGACAAATTGATTATACATGGTGATAATATTTACCGCAAAATGTTCATCTATGAAAATAAGGGGAAAATTCCAGAAACATTATGGGATGATGTATCTAATGGAGCTAACGCATCTGATGAAATAAAAAAAATATTTGGAAATATTGTTTTTGAAACATCAAAACCTACCCCTTATATAAAACGAATGATTAAAATAGCCAGTTCAAAAGATTCAATAATCCTTGATTTTTTCGCTGGCAGCGGAACAACTGGGCAGGCCGTCATGGAATTAAACGAGGAAGACGGCGGAAACCGCCGCTGCATACTTGTGACAAATAATGAAAACGGCATAGCCCAAAATGTAGCCTATGAAAGGCTTTACCGTGTGGCAATGGGCAATGGCACAAAAGGGGAAAAATTCCAGTGGCAGTATTCAAAAGAAAAGCCCTGCCTTACAAACAACTACTGGGATGTTTTTGAAATAAGACAATACGAGCTTAAAATAGACGATTACGAAAAGGCACAGGAGCTTATAAAAAAAGCCGAAAATGAATTCAAACTGCTTAATCCTTCTTATGAGCATAAGGAATTTGACATATACAATCAGCTGGCAAGTTTAAGGCCGTTCAGAACGGAGGACAAATAAACATGCAGCTTACTGAATTGCAGAAAGAAAAAACGAAGCAGATATTAAACTTTTTTATAAACTCCAACAGAAAGCAGACAAAGGTTGATTTCAAGGCTCCAACTGGCAGCGGAAAGACATTAATGGCATCCGCCGTAATAGCCGGAATGATAAACCGCATGGCGGACAAAAAACTCCTGTTCATAATTGCCACAGTGTCAACTTCCGACCTGCCATATTTCTTTGAGAAAAAGCTGAACCAGTACAAGCCAGACCTTGAATATTCAGATTTTGAGGTGGAATACATAGAATCGCCGTCTTCAAGCAGTCAGAAAAACAAAAATCAGGATATGCAGATACAGCTTAGGCCTGAACAGAACAAGGTATATATATTCGGCAAGGCCACGTTCGGCAAAGGCCGCATATTCACGGAACAGAATGTAATAGCGGACTTTGTGCATGAATGCAAGCAGCAGGGATATTCCATTGCGTACATAAGGGACGAAGCCCACATAGGCGACGGCAAATTTTCAAAAAAAGACATGGAAACATTTGAAGGCCTTATGTCTAAAAATGCGGAATACATACTGCGAATGACAGCCACATTCAACAAGCGTGATAATGAAACTCATAGGGTTGAGCTTACGGAAAAGGAACTCGCAGACCCTGACAAAAACAATGAAAAATGGCTTATAAAATGCACTCCCAAACTACTGCGAAACGACGCATTGGAAGATGAAAAAATCTTAATGCAGGCAGTGGCAGATTTCAAAAAAATCCAGCAGGAATATAAGAAACCGAATATAGGCATACGCCCGGCAATGCTCATACAGGTAGACAATGAGCCAAAACAGCCGGAACAAAAAAAGTCATTTATTGAAACTCTTGAGAAAACAAAGAAAATACTTACGGAGCAGGGGCTTTCATGGGTACAGTATTTCGGAGGAGACAACAAAGACTACAGCCATGTTGACAACCATAATTTTACATTGGATAAAATAACACGCAATGAGGACACCACCGACTGCATAATATTCAAAATAGGGCCTGCAACCGGCTGGGACATTCCCCGTGCCTGTATGCTTGTACAGCTGCGCAATGTATGTTCCCAAACGCTAAATATTCAGACAATAGGAAGGATAAAACGCAATCCCTATCCCGGCCTTGTGCAAAATCCCATAACGGACAAATACTACATTTACACCAATGAGAAAAAAGGAAAAGACAAGGAATATTCCGTCTTTGATTACAAGGTAAAGGAAGAATACAGGGATGAGCTTTTTGTGGTTATAAAAGAGGTAAAAAATCAGAATGATACAGTGCGGAAAGAAAAGATGAAAGCGGAAACAATCAGCTTTCTTAAAACAAACGCAAATGCCATTCTTACAAGAATAAACGAGAGTTTTCCCGAAGGAAAGAATGAATATATAGAAACTGACAGGAAAATTGTAATAAAAAACCCAATACTTCTTCTTAAACTTATAAAGGCAAGATATAACAATCTGGACGAAACACAGAGACAGGTCATTGACGAGGCATTAGCCAATTATGCCGAAATAGGCGAATTAAAAAACATCAAAAAGGAAACATTGAAAATCATTCTTCTTGCCTGTTTTTCAAGCCAGATAAGGAAAATAGCAAAAACAGCCATGGAAAACAGTATCTCCTATAAAATAATGGAAGAGAAGATAGACCCTGACGCATACTGTTCCATATTGGCAGAAGGCGAGAGAAAATACGGCGGGACAGACAACAATTATTTCTTTGAAATAAAGAAAAATGGAGAAAACACACTAAATCAGCCTCTTGATTCAGACAATGAAACCATAGTTTATGACAAAATACATGATTTTATTGAGGGAAACAGCGGCAATATAAAAGTATGGGCAAAAAACCAGCGTAGCGGCAATATCTGCGGCGTTTACCTTGGGCATGACAACGGCACGCACAAAAGCTATTTTGATTTCATAATAAAATACGCAAATGGCATATTTCTCTATATAGAGGTAAAAGGAGAACAGGATATAAATCCGGAAAAAACAAAGTCCCTTAAAGCCTCTTACAGAAAATATTTTGAGAAAAAATCTGGGCAGACGGATTTATATGAAAAAGCCGTTATAATCTGCCTTGCAGAAGTAAAGAAAAACAGGCAGATAAATCTGGAGGTTTTCTATGACATGGAAAAAATAAAGACAGACCTTGCCGGAATGCCTTTCATCACTTTGCTAAAGACCCTGGCAGATAACCCGCTTTAAAAACGGCACAGAGGACAATAAAAGCAGGGAGGAATTTATAAAGTCCATATCAGAACAATAAAAACAAACACATATAAAATAACGGAAAAAGCAAAAGGCTCTGCAAACATAGCAGGGCCTTTTTTTATTAACTTATAAGGGTAGTGTTATATATAAATCCCAAAAAAAGTGCGGAGCATGGTCATGTTCAGCGTCTTGCCAAAACGGCGAGGACGGGTAAAAAGTATTACCTTTGTTGCTGTATCAAGCAGTTTTTTTAAAAACAAGGTCTTGTCGGAATAATAGCAATGTCTGTCTATTACTTCCGTAAATTCTGATATACCAAATGGCAAAGGCCTGATAAGTTTTTTCTCTTGCAAGGACATATTTAGATTAAATGAAATTTTACTCCGAAAATTTCATTTAAAATTAGCAATGAGCAGTGAGTAATTATTGAAACTTATCATCGCATCATTCCAAAGTTTCAACATCTCATCGGTAAAAATTGCAAAGATTCCCGCCTTGTTTAAGGTATGCCGCTCTGCTGCATGCAAGCGAGCAGCTCCGCGTTTTCCCATCCTAATAACAGCATACTATGCTGTTATTGCCTTACAGGCCGGACACCAGGAATGACGGAGTGTGTTTCAAAAAATTACTTATTTATACGTGCTTCTTTCAGGAAACCCCACAATTGCTAATTGCTCACTGCTAATTAGAAAAAGAAAAAGTCCCTTTTTCGTGTTTTCCGTGTCATATAATTATTTTGTAAAATATCTTTAAGATTTAATTTTTCTTTTTAAGCGAGGAAATTACAAATGCAGATACTTTGTTTGAATTGCGGCAGCTCGTCAGCAAAATACACATTGTTTGACTGGGATGCCAAGCTGCCCATGGCCAGCGGAGTGGTTGAACGTGTAGGAGCGGAAGGCTCTTCCATAACGCATGAGGCTCCCGGACGGGAAAAGGTGGAAATCACCAGCCCCTGCCCAACCCACAAGGAAGCCGTGCAGCTCATACTTGACACCCTGACCAGCAAGGAACACGGCGTAATAAAGGATTTGAGCGGCATAAAGGCCGTAGGCCACCGCATACTGCATGGCGGTGCGAAATTCACAAAATCCGTCATAATAGACGACAAGGTAATAGAGGCTTTCCGTGAGCTGTTCTCAATAGCTCCACTGCACAATCCGGCAAACGTGCAGGGCATTCTTGCGGCACAGGCCGTAATGCCCGGTGTGCCGAATATGGCAATCCTTGACACGGCCTGGCATCAGACCATGCCGGATTTCGCATATATGTATGCGACACCGCGCGACTGGTACGAAAAATATGCCGTACGCCGCTACGGATTCCACGGAACATCATTTCTGTATGTCGCAAAACGTGCGGCGGTACTGCTCGGACAGGATCCGCTCAAGACCAATCTGGTAATATGCCACATCGGAAACGGAGCATCCTGCTGTGCCGTCAAGGACGGTGTTTCCGTTGACACAAGCATGGGATTCGTTCCAACAGAGGGACTTGTAATGGGAACACGCACAGGCGATGTTGACCCATCAATTCCGCTTTACCTTATGGAAAAGGAAGGCCTTTCCGCAGCGGACATGACGAAGATAATAAACAAGAAATCCGGCATACTCGGAATAACACGCAAATACTCTGACCGACGCGACGTGGAAATCAATGCCGAAAAGGGCGACGAGCTTTGCAAGCTGGCAATAAACATGGAATGTTACCGCATCAAGAAGTACATCGGAGCATACATGGCAGCGATAGGCCGCACCGACGCGATCGTATTCACCGCCGGAGTTGGCGAGATGGGACCTGTAATCCGCGAGGGAGCTTTGAAAGGACTTGAACAGTTCGGAATCAAGATTGACCCGGAAAAGAACCGCATATCCAAGACACGCAATGCGGAGACGCTCATTTCCGCGGACGATTCCAAGATAAAGGTATTCGTAATCCCGACAGACGAGGAACGCGTCTTCGTAGAGGACGTGGCCGCCCTGCTTGAAGGCAAATACGACGTACATACGAAGTTTGAATACACATTCCAGAAAAAGGACTATGTGAACAAGCTGCGCGAGGATGCCCTCAAAAAGCAGCTAGTCAAGAAACCGGAACTTGCGAAGATAATCGTAAGACCGTAAATTATGAAAAATCCGGAAAAATTTTTCCGGATTTTTCAATTTGGGGAACGCAGAAAAAGTGGTAGTTTTTGAAATATAGTCCGTCATGCCCGAAATTAGTAATCGGGCATCTCATCGGTAAGGATTGCAGAGATTCCCCCGCCAGCAACCTGCGGGAATGACGAATGGTAGACTTTATCTGCGTTTCCTTAGTAATTAGCGTTAAATTGACAAGCCGCAACCTGCGGCGATGTTCCGGGACAACCGCAAAACCCGGACGCGCATCCTTCCGAATGTGCACAATTTTCACCTAAATCAAGACGGAGAAAATTATGAGCAATGTTGAAATATTCGGCTACATAGCGACAATCATCACGGCAATTTCCATTATGATGAACAATATATGGATGCTGAGATGGTACAATATGGCAGGCTCGGCGATGCTTGGCATTTATTCCGTGATACTGCACGCATATCCTGTCGCGGTAGCCAACTTCATAATAGTCATTGTTGACATTTACTACCTGTGGAAACTTCACACGGACAAGGATATGTTTTCCCTGCTTGAAATTTCCGCTGCGGACAATCAGCTTTTGCCAAGATTCCTGAAAATGTATGGCGAGGACATAAAAAAATCATTCCCCGATTTCAAAATGCCAGAAAAGGTAAACGGCAAATCCCTGTTCATTCTGCGGAATCTGTCCCCAGTAGGACTTTTCATTTTTGAAGACGAGGGAAACGGAACGGCTGGCATACTGCTTGACTATGTAATACCTTCCCATCGGGATCTGAGCAATGCCAGGTTCTTCTTCAATGAGAGCCGCAGCCTGTTCATAGACGAGGGCTATCGCGAATTTGCCGTAAGGAATCCGTCCAAGGGACATCTGGGATATTTGAGAAAAATGGGATTTATGCCCATTGACGAAGGCAAAACCTGGGTAAAGACACTCATAACCGGCAAGGACATAAAAAAGAAATGAGAAATTAGAAATTAATGTAAATTTCCCAATTTACCGTCATGCTGAACTTGTTTCAGCATCTCAGTAGAAGAAAAATTTAGGAAATTCATTTCCTCTAATTTCAATGTTTCTTTTTTTATACGTCATTGCGAGCGGAAGCGAAGCAATCTGATTCAGGAAATACTGTTTTTAATATTTATCAATCATAGATTGCTTCTTCGCTAACGCTCATCGCAATGACGAGATAAGGCGGATTTCCATAACTCCTAACCGTAAATATTGACCCCTCTCCTTTCCTCCTCTCCCACAAGGGGCGAGGTATAATTAGAAACTTACAATAATTGCTCATTGCTAACTGCTAAGGAAACGCAGATAAAGTAGTAGTTTTTGAAAAACACTCCGTCATGCCCGAAATTAGTAGTCGGGCATCTCGTCGGTAAATACTGCAGAGATTCCCGCCAACAACCTGCGGGAATGACGGATGGTAGACTTTATCTGCGTTTCCCTAATTGATAATGAAAACCCTGAAAAAATCACTTTTCAGGGTTTTCCTAAATCTCCTCTGTATATTCAACTGTCATGCGGCGGCTTATCGCATCTTTTGCCTTTTTCAGCTCGGAACGGGAAATATATCCTATGTCATAAGTGATTTGCTGATCAGTCCTTCCCCTATCGGTGAAATAAAGCGGTGCCTTGCCATGGAACGTAATACTGCACAGATAAGATCCAAATAGTTTAGGCACTGCGTGAATGGCCACCTTTTCTGTCTTAGCCCACGGTATCATAATCTGACGTATATATGAGCCATGTCCTCTTATTGCTGTCCTATACTGAAATCCTTTTTCAAGAACACAGTATTTTTCATGTATATAATCCCAATACATTACTCCTAAACAAAGCAGGCAGAATATGGCTCTTTTGATACAGCTTGAACGTTCAGCATGAAGATTTTCAATTTTCAAGGCGAACAATCCGTCAAACAATGGGTCAAGCGGATAAAATATCAGAAAAAGATTATATACAGCTGCAAATAGAAGCAAGACAAAGATTATATGAACAGTCACCTTCCAGTTTGAAGCCCTGAACTCAACAGGTTCAAATGGAATATCCTTCATTATGGCAGGGATTGTCTCCGTCCTTACATTGCGGCCTTTCATGCGTAATACGATATGATACAGTATCAGCAGAAAAACCAGTATTATGGAAGCAATAAGAACGGTATATTCAGGAAATCCCTGTGGCTTGCCAGTCATGCCAAGTACGCCGAAGACAAATCTGTCTCCCAACAGCACACCTGTTATAATGCCTGAGCAGGCAATACCCCATAATAACAGCAATATGAAATCTTCAACCTGTTTCATATATTCAATCATACATTAATAATAATTGAAACTGCAAATAATAAGGGAAAACGAAAAAAGCACATTTTTCCGTTTTCCCTAAAATGTTGTTTGAAAT
>R20__coassemble_2194_pt1 | contig 9107 bp, 4 predicted proteins | sample R20__metabat2_high_PE_044 | metagenome-assembled genome bin R20 | reverse complement strand
TTCCGTATCACCGAACATATATCCGTCGTACCAGTGTGCCGCCTCTTCCTTTTTTCAGAAATGTCATAGAAATCAAGCATATCTGATACTTCTTCCGCAGTAAGTCCAAAACAATCCGCAAAATAATCATCAAAAATGGTGTCAACCTTCAAATTGTTAAGTCCACTGAATATGCTTTCCTTTGAAACCCTGGTTATGCCGGTAAACATTCCCCTGTACAGGCTTGGGTTGTCCTTGAATGCCCCGGAAAGAAGCGTTCTCATAAGCCTTATCATTTCCTCGTAATATCCGTTTTCAAAGGCGGTCTGTATCGGGGCATCGTATTCGTCTATGATTATAACCACATTGTTGTTGTAATGGCGGCAGAGCATTCCTGAAAGTGTTTCCAGGGAGCTTTCCCATTCTAGAATGTCGGCAGTGCGGCTGGTCATTTTCCTGTAAAGTTCAATGTCATCCTTGGTCAGGTACTGGCTTTCTCCGAGTTCAGCATGCCGCTTGAATTCGTCAGAGATTTTCTTTGTTATATTGAAAAAGGCGGCATTGTAATCGGCCTGCTTTATGTCCTTGAATGTGATGTAAATTACAGGCCTTTTTCCCTGTTCCTTTGTGTATTTCTCACCTGCATTCCATATTTTCAGATTCTTGAAGTAATGCGACGTGTCCTTTCCTGCAAGATTCTTTTCAAAGAATGTACGCATCATTGTCATGTTTAGTGTCTTGCCAAAACGACGAGGACGAGTGAACAATATTACTTTTGTTTCCGTGTCAAGCAATGATTTTAACAGGAATGTCTTGTCGGAATAATAGCAATGCCTGTCTATTACTTCCGTAAATTCCGATATTCCAAATGGCAAAGGCCTTATAAGTTTTTTCTCTTTCAAGGACATAATTAGATTATATGAAATTTTCGGCGGGAAAATTAATATAAATGAGCAGTTAGGGAAACATGGAAAACTTTTTTCAGCGTTTCCATAATACACCTCCAATTATCCCTGTTCCACAATGCGGATTTCTTCTTCTGTGAGGCCGTAAAGGGCATAGACAAGCTGGTCTATTTGTTTTTCCATGTCGCTTGTGTCGGCCTGCGGATTTTCTTTTTTTGCGGCAAGTATTTTGTCCACAAGGGCGATTATCGGGGCTTGCTGTTCCTGCGTGGCAGAGGGGATTGGGATATTTAGCAATGGCTCTTTGTCTATTTGATAATTATTGCCCTGCATTTTTCCTTTATTTTTAAGCCAAAACGCTATCAATTTTGAATTGAAAAGCCCAGTAAGAAATTTCATATTCCAACGTTTTGTCATAATTACGTTGACAGACAGCATAACATAAGCCTCTGGCTCATAATAAACAAATATTGGTCTATCTACGCATTTCCTAACAGCTAAAATTTTTGGAGAGCTAATAAAAAACTTTTCTTCTCTTGGCCAATGTAGATGCATATAATCAAGTCTACCGTTTTTATTTTCTCTACGCTCCGCCATTATATTTTTAAACTGTTTTAAGTGATTTAATAAAGTAGGTGCATCATTTTTCCAATTATTTTTTGTAATATACAGCAAACATTTATCATTCATTGAATCTAAATAATATGGTTTCATTTGGTAGGGTTCATATAATGGCTTAATATATTTACGTTCAGCACTTCCAACTTCTAAAAATTTTTGCTTGTCTACTACAAATACACCTTCTCCAACAGAAATGTCCTTATTATCAAGTAATTTGATATTTTTTTTATTAATGACATCTGGATTTGGAACAATTCCTTGTGCAACTTCATTTCCCAAAAGATGTTTTTTTCCCTTTGCTATTTTTTCCAAAATATTTTCATTTTCACTAAATGTAAGTAATTTATTTTTATAATCTTTGCGTGTTATTATAGGAGTAAGATATTGTGTGTTTTTATTGTCTGTATTTTTTGCCAGTAATGCAAGCATATCTTCTTTTTTATTGTCTGACAGTATTTTCCTGTAATCAAAGAAATAATTATCATCAGTGCTGTTTTTCTCAAACATCATGACCATTGTCTGTATATCAGCGTCAAAAACCATATATGTGTTAAAATCCAAAAGCTGTTTTATCTTACCTTCAGAAATAATTTTATTTCGCAGTATTTTGGCACCTGTGCTGGTTGTCCAGTTGTTTTGAGCAATGAAACACAAAATGCCATTTTTACACAATAAGTCCATTCCATGACAGGTAAAACCATACCATAAATCCATTTTTGACTTGTAATAAGGACTATTTTCGCGAAAACCATCAAATGCGGATTTGTTTTCGTATTCTTTGATATACGGCGGATTACCGATTACTACGTCAAAGCCACCTTGGGCGAATATGTCGGCGAAAAATAGTTTCCAAGGAAAGAAATTGCGTATATCTTCCCCTTTTGCGATTTTTTCTATTTTTTCTTTATATTCTTGTTCCTTGTCTTTCGTATTGTATTTGGCTTTTTCAGAACACACTGCTATCAAATAATTTGTGAATAGCTGCGTTATTTCCTGCTTGATTTTCCTTTTTTCTGTCTCTCCTACCGTGTTAAAGAAATTTTTTAGTTTTTTTTGCATCTCTGACCTTATGCCATCACTGTTTATACTCAAAAAATCTATCTGTTCATTTTTCTCGGACAATATGTCGTCAAAATCTATGCCCTCGTAAGTGCTTATTAGGGAATTGCCCTGCATTATCTTATAATCCAGGTTTGGCAGGGGTTTTATTTCGTTTATGTTCTCCTCATCTACAACAAGGGAAAGCCAAAGCCTTAGTTTTGCTATTTCCACCGCTCCGCCGTCCAGGTCAACGCCATAAAGACAGTTTTCTATAGCATTTCTCTTTAATGAGTATGTGCTACGCTCTGGCTGGCCTATATGTGCGTTCAATGCCTCCCTTGCACGGACAATCTCATTCATCATGCCAACTGGGAATGCCCCGGAGCCTATGGCAGGGTCGCATATTTTGATTTCCGCAAGGGCATTGTCAATAATTGACGCATTGTTGATAATGCTTTGCGGCAGGTCAAATCTTACTTTTATTGTCCTGTTTTCATATACGGAAGAACCCCTTTTTACAAAAATCTCCAGATCATCCTTGCTGACAATTTCCTTTGCCTTGTTTATCCTGCCGTACAGATAGTTTATAAGGCTTTGCTGGCACATGTAATGCACAATTTCGCGCGGAGTGTAATATGCACCATTGCCTTTGCGCAGATTTTCCGGCAGAAGGTTCTCAAAAACCTTGCCGAGCATTTCCGGGTCTATGGCTACTTCCTTTTCAAGAGGCTCATCTTCCTTTACTGTAAAATTGTACAGGTCAAAGACGTCAAAAATATCCCTGAATATTCTATTGTCTATTGTCAAATTGGTTTGTCGCCAATCATAACCATTTACAGGCTCAAAAAGACCGCCGTTCAGGAACGGTATGCGGCAATCATGCATTTTGAACAGATCGTTTTCCGCCGTCCTGTCCGTAGCAAGGGCTTCGTAAAAAAGATGTTCCAAAACATCGTTGAAGAAATTATGATAATCGCAGTATTTTCTTTCAAACACATTACGCAGGAATTTCCTGTCGCCACTGCCCCATTTTCCGCCGGGTTTTACACCAAGCCAGCCCTTTTTCTGTATGAAATACAGAAAGACCAGCTGTCCTAATGTCTTTTTTGCAAAATCCTCAATATTTATCTTGTGTTTGGAAAAATCCCTTCTTATTTTTTCGTCAGAATCACAAAGTCTTTGAAGCTCGTCTTTGAGTTTGATGAAAAGCTCCTTGTATTTGTCAAAAAACTCTATGGAGACAATCTCAATGTCAAATGCGGCGGAAATATCCTCAGTGGTTATTTTCTGTTTCTTTTCGGTCTTGTCAAACAGCATTTTAAGCTGCCGCTGAGCTGTATGTGTATGCTCATTTGCCCCTACCAGGAATGAAAAACGTTTTGCCGGGGTTATTTCCTGCCTTGTTTTAAGTTGTTCGCCCGGTTTTTCCGGCAATTTTGTCTCATAACTCATCTGAACAAAGGAAAAACGCCAGTCAGGCGACACATTGCCGTTTTCATCTTCGGAAATGAATGCTACAAGTGCGGCATCCTTGGGATACCCCCTGCCTCCGTTAAGATACCTTGCTACAAAATTACGCTGTGCTGTTCTTGCCCTTTCAATGGATGATGTTCTTTTCAATTTTACGGTAAGTACATCTATAACTTTTGATCCACCGTATTCAGGGACTTCATATTCATATTTGCATATTCTTTTTACGCTCTTTATGAAATCCTTAAATTCACTGGGAAGAGGACTTATCTGCTGTGCCTTTTCAAAATCCGCCTCGTAAAGCAGATTGTCTATAAAACGAGTGAATTTTCCTTCCTCATAATTGCTGTTCAAGGTTTCTGTAATAATATTTTCAGGCATAATTTTGTCCTTTTATTTATTCCCCTCACCCTTTGGGGTTGGTGGTATGGATATACTCCGACAGCACAACTTCCCTTTTGGCCTGCTGGCTGTTTTTCCATTGTCCTGAAGAAGCAAGGTAAGGCTCAGGCACTATTTCCCTTATTCTCATAAGCACTTTTGCAAAACTGCTATCTGCCTTTTTGAAATAATCGCAGAGTTCCTTTGACACATATTCCGGGATTATGTTTTCCGCAAGGGCTGTTATGATGCTTTGAATATAGGTTTTCTCCTCGTTGTTATACTCAGGACTGCGTATAATGCCCTTAAGCATCTTAATTGCCTTGCTGGCATTTGAGCGTCCCCTGTTTGCCCTGACAGGCTCTGTATCAATAGGCTCGCCGAATATTTCTTTGTTTTTTGCTATGTATTCATAGTATTCATCAGGAATTGTTTTTTTAGGCTCGTTTTCCGCACATTCAAAGAATTTTATGGCCTCTATGAATGACAGTTTTCTTGTTTCGTTTCCGTTGGTAATACAGAACTCGCAAAGTTTTTCCCCTTTTTTGAAAAAGGTTATAAGATTGCCATGGCTACTTACGCCGTCAATGCCTGCGCCAGCCCTCGCCGTCCTTATTTTCCTTGGCATATTGGCTATTTGCACATAAAGGCCAATATTGCTATCCCTTATTTCCCTTATGAGTTTAAGGTATTTTAGCTGCGGATTTTCTTCTCCGTCGTCAAAAGAGCCTGTTTTGGATAATGCCTCATAAAGCCTTTGTCCGCTTATATTGAAGGATTCTGGCTCTTCGTCTTCGCTTAAATATTTTGAGTCCTCGCCCAATGCGTTATGAAATGCCTGTATTTTTGCAATTATGCTTTCACGCAGGCCAAGCTCCTTGTCTGTTTCAGATGTTGGAAAGAAATTGAATATGTAAATCCTGTCATGTTCGCTGCCTATGCGGTTTACACGTCCCGCACGTTGCATAACCCTCGTAGGATTCCATGGTAAATCGTAGTTTACTATTATGTTTGACCTGTGCAGGTTTATTCCTTCCGAAAGAACATCCGTTGTTATAAGCAGCTGAATATCGTCTTTTTGCAAAATCCTGTCGCAGTTTGGGTCATAATTGTCCCTTATGGTCTCTCTCATGCTTACATTCTGGCTCTGCGCTGAAGAATAAAACATCACCTTGCTGCTGTATATTTTCCTTAAAGCATCCGCAAGATTCTGACCCGTTTCCGCCGATTCTGTAAAGACTACGATTTTTTTTCCTTTGATAAGGGAGTTTTCCGCAAGTTCCTTTATGAATTTTTCCTGCTTGTAATCATGTCTTATATTCCTCCAGGAAAAAAGAAGATATTTCAAAAGGGACAGGTCTCTTTCAAGGCTTGGCAGAAACTCATCATTAAAATCGGCAGAAGATATGGCTTCCCAATTTTTTTCCTGTTCAAGAAGATCCTCTATGTTAACCGTATCATCATCGCCAATACAATCCAGCACGTCAAAATCATTGCTTATGTAAACCGTCCCGGAATTGAACATCTTTATAAATTTCTCGTGTGATTCTATTGAACGTTCCAATGTCTTTTCAAATGCGTATTTGGAGCTTTCAAGCCTTTTCACAAGGCGGCTTTTCATAAATCCTGCGTTGTTTTTCTGCTGTGTGGCCTCAAAAGCGGAAATCTGAATGTCTTTCAAATAGGTTTTTGGAGCATATCCTGCATAAGACAGTTTCTCTTCCTTGGGAACGTTTTTCCCGCCACCGATTATTCTTATTGTTCTGTCAAAGACTTCATTTGTATGCCTGTCAAACCGGTATACTATTTCAATGGGATCATTAACCTCTGGGAAATGCAGCCCCTGGCTTAAAATGTCGTCATAAAAATATTTTTTTATATCCGTCCTTGTGCGCCTTATCATTACATATTGCAGTATTTTGTCGCGCACTTCTTTTGAAATTTTCTTTATTTTTGAGATGTATTCCGGCGTGTCCTTGCTGCCACTTTCAGCTTCAATTTTCTTCAATTCCTGTCTTTTTCTGACAAAAAAATCAAGATAGTTTTCCATTCCCGGAATATCACTATGTATGGGGTTCTGAAATAGGGACAAAAGATAGTAAAAATCAAAAAAAGTATTGTTCAGAGGTGTTGCACTTATAAGGATTATTTTCTTGTTAAGACATATCCTTCTAAGGTTTTCAAAACTTTTGGTTTTTCCGTTTCTAAAGCTATGTGCCTCGTCTACAAAAACATATTCATAACTTTTTTTGCCGGATAACTCCTCTTTTTCTATTCTGTCCGCCTCTTTTTCAATAAGGCCTTTTGAAATGATGTCATAATCCCTGGTTTTCAGTCCGAAATCCTTGAACGCACTTTCCCAGTTTGGCTTTATTGCTGGCGGGGTTATGACAAGGATTTTGCCTTTCAATGTCTGTGCGTACATTGCGGCAATGTATGTTTTTCCCAGTCCAACCACGTCGGAAAGAAATGCTCCGCCGTATTCCTCAACGATTTTTGATATTTCCGCTATGGCATCTGTCTGATATTTAAGTTCAAGATAGCCTTTCGGCAGATCCGGTTTTATTTCCTCCAGGTTTATTCTGCCGTAAAAATATTCGTAGAGGCATTTAAGATACATCTGATACGGAGTTATGCTGTCATTAAGCCAGGTCTTGTTGTCAATGGCGTTTATGTACTCTTCCGTTATGTCTATGCCGTCCTTCCACATTTCCTCAAATTTTTCAAGGGCAAATTTTACATCAGGAGTATCTTTTAATTCCACATTGAACTCATGCTGTGCGTTAAGGCCGTTTTCAGTAAAATTGCTTGATCCGGTAATGACGGATCCGAAAAACGGCGAATATTCGCCGTATCTTGTTATGTAAACTTTTGCATGGACGTTTTTTTCACGGCATGCACGCATTTCTATCTTGCCAGCGGCAAGCATTTTTCGGAATACGTCTACCCCATCGGCGACTTCTTTTTTATCCTCTGATTCTTCAAATTCTTTTGAAACTGCCGTGGCAAAACGTTGTATTTTTCCCGCTACGCTGTACGCGCTGCTACAGCTCCGCGTTTTCCCGCCCTAAAAACGACATACTATGTCGTTTTTACCCTAAAGGGACGGGCACCAGGATTCGAAAGGTGGAAAGACGAAGAGAAACTAACACAATCAATAATATTCTTTAACATAGCCTTATAAACGTGATATAATAAAGACATTATATATCACAGGAGAAGATTTATGCCAAAAGTATTGCTTATAAACGGTAGTCCGAAAGAAAAAGGCTGTACATTCACCGCCCTTGATGAAATGATCAGGATTTTCAACCAGGAGGGCATTGAAACAGAATTCGTGCATATAGGCAACAAGAACGTGCGTGGATGCGTCGCCTGCGGATTCTGCCGCAAAAATGGCAAATGTGCGTTCAATGACATAGTGAATGAAACTGCCCCCAAATTTGAACAGGCTGACGGTCTTGTCATAGGCACTCCGGTTTATTATGCCTCTCCGAATGGAACTTTGCTGTCCTTTATGGACAGGCTGATGTTCAGCACTCATTTTTCAAAGCGTCTGAAAGTCGGGGCAGCTGTCGTAAACGCAAGGAGAGGGGGAAACTCTGCCTCTTTTGATGTCCTGAACAAATATTTTCTGATAAGCGGAATGCCAGTTGCTCCTAGTACATACTGGAATATGACACACGGCTTCACACCTGAAGACGTTATGAAAGACAAGGAAGGCCTGCAGACCATGCGCAATCTGGCCAGAAACATGGCCTTTATGATAAAGGCAATCAGGGATGCAAAGGGAAAATACGGCATACCCAGGATGGAAAGTTCTGAATTTACAAATTTCGCAGACGGAAAGTGAAACAGATTCCATTTTTTCAGCAGACAGAATAATGCTGGATATGTTATTTTCTGATTAACGGAGGCATATAATATGATCAAAATATATTGCTACAACAGATGCACCACTTGCAAGAAAGCTCTGAAATGGCTGGAAGAAAAAGGCATTCAGTACGAATTGATTGACATCAAGACAGATCATCCAGATGAGGAAACACTACGCAAATACCATGCAATGAGCGGACTGCCGCTTAAACGCTTCTTCAACACCAGTGGCATTCAGTACCGTGAGATGGGACTTTCAAAAAAACTGCCGACTATGAGCGAGGACGAGCAGTTCTCCCTTCTTGCTGCGGACGGCATGATGGTAAAACGCCCTCTCGTTGTCGGCGATGGATTTGTTCTCGTCGGCTTCAAGGAATCCGAATGGACGGAGAAATTAATCGGGAAATGAGCAATTAGCAATTGTGTAAAATTCCTTGTTTTTCATATCAATCAAGGCACCATTATACTTTATAGATATAAATAAACATTATAATTATTCACTAGTTATAATCATTTGTTATAACTAGTGAGAAAAACACTACGTCGTAATTCAGGAAATTTCCTTATTTCGTCTTGCTGAACTTGTTTCAGCATCTTAATCTAGGGTGGGAAAAAATAAAATTTTTCAAAACGACCATATGCTGTCGCAAAGATTTAATATAGTATTATCTTGAAACACAGAAAAAGTTTTTTTTAGTGTTTCCAATTAGCAGTTAGCAATTGAGGAAATTTACTGAATTTGCTGCCAGTTATCGTCATGCTGAACTTGTTTCAGCATCTCAACTTATAATCCCCTGATTTAGAAAAATAAATTAACATAACGTAGATTATCAC
>R20__coassemble_2170_pt1 | contig 9191 bp, 6 predicted proteins | sample R20__metabat2_high_PE_044 | metagenome-assembled genome bin R20 | reverse complement strand
CCCCGTCGTATATATTATACCATATTTTTAGGGACTTTTTCAGTGTTTCCTTAACTGAGTACATAAAAAGGAGGGTTTTATGCGTAAGTTTTTGATTCTGCTGGCAACGGCTGCCATAGCCGCCCCGCTTTATGCGGCCAGCACAGATGTTGATTTTGACAAGGGTACAGGCCTTGATGTTAGTGCGTATATTGAGGAAAACGCATCAAAGATTGCGACTCCTCGTCCCAGCGGGCCTATGTCTTCACGCTATACCGTGGGATGCAACACGTTCAAGCTGTCCCCAAGCAATTCTTCCATAACCACAAACCAGGTTCGTATTCAGAGCCAGGAATTTGTGAATGAGTGCCACTATATGCCGGATCCGATTCCTCCCTCACATCATATTCAGCCCAGCAATCCCAAGCCGGGAGTGTCTCCGAGGCCTACAAATGGCAATACCGGCAATGTATCGCCCCGTCCTACCAATGGGAACAACAATAACGGCAATTCCCACAACGTACATCAGCCGGGAGCGGTGACTCATCAGCCCAGCCATTCCAGCCACGCTTCCCATGGCAGCACATCACCACGTCCAGGACACAAGTCCATTTCCGCAACTGAAGAGGTTGCCGATACACGCAGTGGCGACAGCCGCCAGATGGTATGCAATGAACGCCCTGGCAGGACTTTCACGCACAATGTACGCCTCAATGTCGGAAGACGCAATCTTTATCCGTGGGAAACAGAGGAGATAACTGTCTGTGCCGAGCATGACCATACCTGGATAAGCGAATCCAAGACCCCTTATGTCTATGACATTTCCGAGAGGACACAGTCAGGTGGTGGTGTAAATTCCACAAAGACATTCACATTGAATCCTGTTTCACGCAATCCTTCAGCCCCTGACGAGGAAGGCATGACCGCGACAGCGTTCCGCTATTCCAATGGAAGGTTCTACCTGAACGTTTCCGACAAATGGGCAAATTACTACAATGGCGAGAAGGTCATTATCCGTGTCGCCCTGTACAGGGATCGCTTCCTTGTTGACAAGAAACTTGGCGAGAAGGAGTTTGAGCTGCACGTTGACAGGAATTATGCACTGGAGTTCACAGAGGGTGATTTTGACGATGACAAGGACTACGGGCCTGAATATGAGACCCGTGGCGACCGTGGTCAGACAAAATACTATGTGAAATGGGGATTCCAGCGCATAGGATATGTATCAACAGACAAATACATAAAGAAAGGCAGCACGAACAAGATATCGGTAAACAACTGATTCCTGTCTGAAAGCCTGAAAAATAAGCCCCGTTTTGTCGCGGGGCTTATTTTTTTTCACAAAATTAAATATAATTAATATTAAGGATTTTGTTCAAGAGGTGTCTTTATGTTTGTCAGAATTTTTGCCTTTGTGTATGCAGCGGTGTTTTCCATTCTCTTTGTCGCAAGTGCGAATGCGGAAGCTGCGAAAAAAGTGGACGTAATAATGTTCACGTCTCCATATTGCCCACATTGCCAACACATGAAGCGTGAGTTTTTGCAGGGTTTTATTGAAAGGAACAAGGATAGGATAAACCTGCATGATTTTGATACCACGACACCGGACGGCAGCATTGCGTATGCCGAAACGGCAAAACTGTATGGCAAGGAGGATGAGGGCGTGCCTGCAATGTTCATTGGCAACGATTTCCTTGTAGGATATCCCAGCGACATAGGCTCAAAGGCGGACAAGGCCGTGGAAAAGGCATTGAAGAAGGGCATAGCCACAAGAATGGGAGCCGTCAGGAGGATCTCGGCATTCAAGAATGTTCCCGATTTTATGAAAATGATGCCGCAGGTACAGGAAAACTCGCAAATTCCTGCCTCAATATCCGCTCCTGCCACTACATTGCCTGATAACGATGGAAAGCCGGAGGATTCCGCGAATCAGGGAGATACTGCCAATGACGGGAACATTCCGTCCACCGACGATGTCTCCGGCACTCCGTTTGTACTGCCGGAGGAAGGTGCCTCTTCGGATAATGCGAGTGATTTTTACCGCAACAAGTTCAGCGAGATAACGTTATGGGCCATAATCAGTGCCGGCCTCGTGGATGGGATCAATCCCTGTGCGTTCGCTGTAATAATATTCTTCGTGTCATTCCTTGCAGTGTACAAATATGACAGAAAGGAAATAATCGCCGTCGGCGGAGCATACTGCCTTGCCGTCTTTATTACATATCTGCTGTTGGGACTTGGACTTTTCCGATTCCTGTACGCATTCCAGGGCTTCCAGATGGTGATGTGGATATTCAAGTATCTGACGATAGCCCTGTGCGCGGTTTTCTTCCTGCTTACACTGTATGATTTCATAATTTACCAGAAAACCAAGAATGCTGACAGGGTGCTTCTGCAGCTTTCCAAGAAAAACAAGGAAAGAATACACAAGGTCACGCGCTTTTTCATGCGTGACAAGGAAAAAAGCCTTTTCCGTCTTATATGTGCGGCCTTTGTGTCCGGCATTATAATATCCCTGGTTGAGGCGGTATGCACCGGGCAGGTATATCTGCCGACAATAGCCCTCATGTTGAAGGACACCGGTAGCGGGCATTTCCTGCGTGCGGTTGAATATCTGCTTTTGTACAATCTGATGTTCATAGTTCCGCTCGTCGCTGTGCTTGTGCTTACTATAGCCGGATATGAGGCAAAGGGCTTCAATGCGTTCCTCAAAAAGTATCTTGGACTTACTAAGGCCCTGCTCTGCCTTGTCTTTTTGGCATTGCTTATCCTGCTGATAATGGAAATGTGATTTCAAATGAGCAGTTAGGGAAACGCAGAAAAAGAGTTTTTTCCTGCGTTTCCAATTAGCAATTAGCAGTGAGCAATGAGCAATTTAGGAGATTCTTCAAATCGTCATTTCTAGGAGCTTCAGCGACGAGGCAATTTTTTGTTGCGTATAAAAAAAAGAGTTTCCCGAATCAGATTGCTTCGCTACCGCTCGCAATGACGTGTTTATGCTTTGAATTTTTATGTATAGGACAGAAAGAATAAACCTGCCGGACAGGATTGCGTATTTTCTGATTGCGGCTTTCTGTCTTTTGCTTTACGGCAAGACACTCTCGTATGATCTAAGCTGGCTTGATGACTATTATCTGCTTATTGAGGCAGCACCTTTCCTGTCGCAATTTAAGAATATTCCGGCATTGTTTCTGACGGACGCGTTTATAACAAATCCCATAGGACTGTACAGACCTATGCTGAACGTGTCCTTTATGTGGGACACGCTGCTTAACAGCCTTGCCGGAGGATGGTTCTTTACGCATTTGAACAATATCCTTCTGCATATTGCGTCGGTATGCCTGTTTTTCCGTTTCCTGCGTATATTTGACATAAGGAAGATTCCTGCGGCAGTCTTTTCCCTGATTTTTGCCGCACACCCAGCCGCATCCGTCGCCGTAGGCTGGATTCCAGGCAGGAATGACCTCCTGCTTGCGGTATTTGCGTTTTCCACATTCATTGTGATTGACAAATATCGCGAAAATGGCGAAATACGGCATATAATCTGTTATTCCGTCCTGCTATTTTTGTCATTGTTTACAAAGGAATCCGCCGTAATGTTGCCGTTTTTGGGGCTGTCCTGGCTTCTGATCTGCCTTTTTAAAGAGAAAACTGGCTTTTTATCGTTGTCGCGACAGTCAGAAGGTACTGGTTTCAAGGCGGATTTCAATGTTTTCGCATTGTTTTCCGTTATTCCGCTGTTATTTTGGGCATTAATGCGGCATCTTTCATATATCGGAAAGACTGAAATAGGAGTTTCCGCTACCTTGCACAATTTCCTTTACTTGCCGGAAATAATTGGACGTGCCTTGTTCCCGGCATGGCCAGTATCTGTTTCACCTTATGAATTGCTGCCTCATTCAATTCTTTCTGTGATAATTTTTGCTGTCTTTTTCCTGTTTTTTGCTATTTTTGCCACAAAAATGATAAAAAAATTCCTTTTTTTACGGAAAAATACTATAAATCTGCCTGAAAACAATGAAAAAATTGATAAAAATGCGAAAAAAGACACGAAAAATGCCGATTATGCGTCTGTTTCACGTTTTTTTGTGATTGTCTTTGGCATTTTGTGGTTTCTTATGTTTTTCATTCCTACTCTCGCAGCTGGTGAGGGAGTGGTTTCCGGCAGGCAGTATTTTGAACACCGTCTTTATGTGCCGTTGGCAGGACTGATTGCCTCATTGTCAGCCATATATGATGGATTGCCGACAAAAAGAGGCTTTTTTGCCATGTCAGTGGCAGCCGTATTCGTATTGTTCTTTTCCGCCGTATCATTCTGCCATTTGTGTATTTATCAGGATCGTTATGTATTCTGGTCAGTAGCCGTGCAGGATTCCCCGGTGGATTTTTCCAATTTCGTCCGTGCGGGACAGTTTGAGGAGCAGCGTGGCCTGGATGGTCAGGCCGCATATTATTACCGTCGTGCTCTTGTGCTAAATCCGAAGCAGGAACTGCTTCATGCCAGTCTTGCAGGTATTCATTACCGGCGGGGAGATTATAATAATGCGGAAAAGGAAATGCTGGCGGAGCTGGCAGTGAATCCGGACTATGAAAAAGGCAGGAAATGGCTGGAGATGCTGAGGAAACGGTGAAAAATCCCATTTTTCACCGTTTCCAATTAGCAATTAGGGAAACGCAGATTAAGTGCCATTTTTGGCAAAATGCAAAAAATATCACGACGAGAGATTTTTGCAAAAATCGCAGAATATTGACTTTATCTGCGTTTCCTTAGCAGTTAGCAATGAGCAATTGTGGAAATCTTCCTTGATTCGTCATTGCGAGTAGCTTTAGCGACGAAGCAATCTTTTGTTGCGTAAAATTGGCAATTGCGTATATGATGAGGGAAATTTTGGACTGTAATAGAGGTTTCTTATGAGAATACTTGTTATGAATGATGATGGGATAAACGCCGAAGGCATATATGCGCTGGCAATGGCCATGCGGCAGATCGGCGAGGTGACGGTTGTCGCCCCGGCGGAGCAGCAGAGCGCGGCGAGCCACCGTATAAATATCGCTGACACCCTGCGTGTGCGACAGCCAAGATCAGGGCTTCGCAAATGGCCGGAAGGCATAAAGGCCTACTCCGTGACTGGCAGTCCTGCCGACTGTGGCAAGATAGCCCTGTTTTCCATAATGCGGGATTGCCTACCGGATCTGGCTGTGTCCGGCATAAATGCTGGCAACAATGCCGGAGTCAACGCCATATATTCCGGAACAATAGGTGCTGCCGCAGAGGCCGCAATGGCCGGAATACCGTCAATGGCAGTGTCCCTGGACGTGTATCATGGTGCGGATTACTCATATTCAGCGGAGTTCGCCTTGGAATTTGCAAAAAAACTTATTAAAAAGCCTCTTCCCCGTGGAGTTCTTGCAAACATAAACCTTCCAAATCTGCCGAAGGAAAAGATAAAGGGGGCCAGGACAACCCGAATGAGCATGTTGCGGTACAATGAACGGTATGAGACGCATACGGATTCCCACGGACGGCATCATTACTGGCTGGAGGGGGATTACGAGGAGCATAAGGCAGAGCCGGGTACGGATCTTGCCGCTCTGGAGGACGGATATGTTTCCATAACTCCTATTCATTTTGACCTTACCTGTGCCAGCGCATTGTCCGCTCTTGACGAAACAATGGGACTTTGAGCCAATGTCAAAGCAAATTCCAGACAGGATTGTCTTTTTGCTGATAACGGTATTCTGCGTGCTGCTTTATGGCAACACGCTTTCATATGGCATTACATGGCTGGATGACTATCACCTTCTCGTGAAGGCTGCCCCGATACTGTCTGATTTTCGCAATATTTTGCACATATTCTCGTCAGGTGTACTGCTTGATACGGACAGTTCCATGTACAGGCCATTGCTGAATGTATCCTTTATGGCGGATACAATGCTGAACGGCGGCGGATTCTTTTTCAGTCATCTGATAAACATTGTCCTGCATATTGTGGCCTCATGCCTTGTTTATGCGCTTCTTCGCGAATTTAAAGTTGGAAAGGGCATGTCTGCCGCATTGTCCCTGCTTTTTGCCGCACATCCTGCCTCGTCTGTCGCAGTTGCCTGGATTCCCGGACGCAACGATTCCCTGCTTGCGTGTCTTGTATTTCCTGCCCTGATTTTTGCGGAAAGATACCGTCATTCCGGCAAGCCTTCAAATTGTATCGCTTATGGTGTTTTCGCATTGCTTTCCTTTCTGACAAAGGAATCTTCCATTGTTCTTCCGTTTCTTGTCGCGATGTGGTTGTTTCTCAATAGGAAGCATTCAAAAGCGGATTTATGGCATTTTTCCCTGGCCTCGCTTTTCCCATTGCTGATCTGGCATGTTCTGCGTTCATTCTCTACGGTTCAGACAAGTATGCCGCAGATGATTCCTACCTTGAAAAACCTTGCCTATATGCCAGTTTTGGCCGGACGTGCCATTTTTCCGGTTTCGCCTGTCGTATCGTCGTCATATTCACATCTTGGCTTCCCATGGCTTTTTGCATTTCTGGCAATATGTTTTTTTGCAATATCATTCTTTCTTTTGAAAAAAGAGAATAAAAATTCTGGATACGAGATTTCATCATTCAACATCTGTCTTTTTGGATTATGCTGGTTTTTTGCCTTCATTCTGCCTACCATGGCTGCCGGAAAGGGAATATCATTTGGGAACAGCTATTTTGAACACCGGCTTTATGTTCCTCTGGCAGGAATCTTGCTTATCGTTTCCAGACTGATTCCATTGGCTGGGTGCAGGTTTTGCAGGGGGTATGCCTTGTCCGCATTGATCTTGTTTTTCTCATGCGTATCCTTCTGCCATAGCTCATATTATGAAAGCCGCGAGATATTGTGGCCCAGGATCGCACATGAAAGTCCATCTGATTTTGACCTGTGGATATGGTCAGGATTTTTTGAAAAGGACAGAATGCTTTACGGTGCGGCGGAATTCTATTACAGGAAATCCCTGGAGGCAGATCCCAATCAGGTCATGTCCCATTTTCTGATCGCAGAGGCCGCATATCATAATGGCAACATCGTTCTTGCAAAAAGGGAATTAGACGAGGAATTACGCAGGTTTCCTGAAAATCGTGATGCGCTTCTGCTTCAGGCAGAAATAGGAAAATATGAGTAGGATTTGCACTTTTGCGGATTATCATATATAATTTACTTGTGATTTCTATTTTTTGAAATTGAGGAGAGATATGAAAAAACTAATTGCTGTTTTCATTTTATCTTTGGCCTTTGCCCCGTGGGGCAATGCTGCCCAGTGGCAGATAATGGGTACCCGTGCCATGGGAATGGGTGGTGCGTATGTAGGCGTGGCGGAAGGACCTCTGACGCAGTACTGGAATCCGGCAGGTCTTGTAAAACACGACGATGATAATTATTCAGGTATGACAGTTCCTGTTGGAGTCAATGCTGAAGTGACTGGCAAGCTGGCCGCAAATGTAGGAAAAGCCATTGACCTGGCCGACAAGTTCAAAAGCCTTAGCAAGAAGATTGATCAGCAGGCCGGAGCTGGCAATGTCAATGCGGATGACTTTGCAGCCCTTACAAAGGCACTGACTATTCTAAAGGATATTGCCGAGGACGAGAACAAGGGAATTTTGCTGGATATAAATGCCGGAGTTGGCTTCAAGATGTCAAAGGTTTCCTTTTCAATAAACGAGTTTGCCACCGCTGGCTTTACCCCGTATATTGACGAAAAGAACATAGGGCTGGGAAGCACAATTGGTCATGGTGGTTCTATTGAAGGTGTCAAGATTCCTACCGAGGCAAGAACAGCTGCTGTCCCCGCCGGATATGATTCCGAGGCTACGACACTTGCCAATATTATCAAAGATATTTTAGACATTGACAAGCTGAACAATCTGCTTGGTCTTGACGGTACTGGTGAAAAAGCTCCGATTACGACAGCCCAGATCTCAAATTTTGCAAACTGGCTTATTCAGCAGGCCAAAGACAGTGGCATGGGAAAGACTGATATAGACAAGGCCATTGGCATGATATCTGAGAATGCGGCTCCAGCGGCAGTAATTATAAATAATGCCGTCACAGGAGATGACAGCACCAGCTATAAGAACAACAAGTCCAGACTGCGTGGTGATGTTGCCGCAATGACGGAAATTTCCGCAGGTTATGCCTGGGACATAGGGCCAGTTCCCGGACTTTCCGTCGGTACGAATCTTAAGATGATAGACGGAATGACCTTGGAATACGAGATTGAATTCCTCAAGGACGGCAAGAAAAATGACTTTGATGCGAAAAAGGACGTTCAGTCAACATGGCGGCCTGCCGCGGACCTTGGTGTTCTGTGGAATATCGGACAATATACTGACAAGCTGCCATTCCCCGTCAGGGCTGGCATTGTGGCACGCAACATAAACAGTCCAAAATTCAAGTACAAGCACGGCGGCAATTACACCTATGACAGGCAGATCCGTGCTGGCGTTTCCACAAGTCCATACCCGTGGTGGACCATATCCGCCGACATGGACCTTACTAAGAATGACACTATGATAGGCGATTTCTATTCACGCCAGGTGGCCCTCGGAATGGAATTCAACGTCGTGCATAGCCTTTGGTTCAATCTTCCGCTTCGCATCGGACTTATAAACAACATCGCGGAGAACGATTCCAAACTGGCATACACTGCCGGCATAGGATTGCACATGCTGCATTTCCAGCTTGACGTTTCGGCAATGATGTCTTCCAATACGACGGAGTATCAGGACAAGAAATACCCTGTTCACGCCGGTGTTGCGGCACAGCTGTCTATGCTTTTCTGACGACATTTGTACCAAAACTGATGAAAAAAGCTCCTTCGGGAGCTTTTTTTATGGCTTCGGAAAAAAAGTGTTATAATAGCTGGCTTAATAGGCAAAATTGTTGGTATAGACGACGAGAAAATGATTTGGTTTTTTACAAAGTCTGAAATTCAGCCATGTTTTTTTTGATTTTTGAAAATTTCGTCCAATTTTTTAGAATTTTGAAAATGCCGTCTGAATTTGAAGTTTTAAATTTTTCCACGTTATTTTGAAAAATTGAAATTTTTCCTCTGAATTTTTAGTTTTTAAAGAAACATTTTTTTGAAAAAAACTCAAAATTACGACGTGTTTTACAATTTTTGAAATTATTTATGTTCTTTTTAAAATTTGAAAACCTCGTATGAATTTTTCAATATTTAAAAG
>R20__coassemble_2160_pt1 | contig 9231 bp, 9 predicted proteins | sample R20__metabat2_high_PE_044 | metagenome-assembled genome bin R20 | reverse complement strand
ATGCTTAATATATGCTTACTCCGAACTGCAGGGACTATAATCCCATACTGTGCGTAATGCCTCTTATTTATGCCTTGGCCTATATGCTCAAATACTATAAATACAGGAAAGCAAATGCATCTTTTTTGGAGAAAATAGTCGGAATATTGGATGAAGTGTTTGGAAATTTACCAAGCTTGAAAGATTTTTCTGCTGAAGAACAGAAAATATATAATGCAATAAGGGAAAGATTGAAGGATAATGAAATAGTTGATGATCCTTTGCATCTGGTTTCTTAGAGGGTTATAAATGAAAATACATCTTTATTGTTCATATAGATTATCGCCAGTAGGATATAAATACTGCTACTGCTCCTCCGATGATTATACATTATCGGAGGAAAGCTCGGATATGTTTGTCCTTGAATCGTTTGAATGTGGCTACATAAAAAAATTTAAAGGCAGAAAAAACGGCAAATATTATCTTATAGTAAATCGGCTGGTATATGATTATGGTAACGATCATGCTGATTTAAAACGTGATGTCACAATAAACATAGCTTTTGAATTTGACAAAAAAAAGGATTATGAGATTTTTTCAAATAATTTTGAAAAATATGCTTTTTCTTCAAATGATAGCGGTTATTTAAAAGAATTATGCTGGGAAATTGCCGATTGTATAGACCCAACGGACAAAGATCAAAGCAAATTCGGATATGTTATAAATAAGGATAATTTTGATAGGTTTCTGGAAGCAATGCAGAAAACACAAAATGAAATTATCCCAGAAGATAAAAATGAAGAAGATTTCAGCGATCATTATGAAATCATATCCGAATATGAAAATGATGTCGGTGATAAAATCAAGGAAGCACTAAACATTGAATTGGATTATACTATGGAATCAGTCGGAACAACAAGTACAAAATATGTTTTTCCCAAAAAAAAACGATTGATACCGATAACAACAATAATTTTGATTTTGACGGGGCTGATAATTTTTGCAGCAATCTTTTTAAGAAGACGGTAGATGATTCAGAACTTGTTAGGATTTTTTCTTCTTTATGTGAAAAAGCAAAGGAATCGGATGTTGTAAAAAAAGGAAGAGAGAAAGTTGACAAATTTTTTGGTTCAGTTAAGGATTTAGGTGGTTTGTCCGGCTCTAAAAATCCCAACCCCGAAGAATCCCCAGCAACTCCAACTACTTCTACCGACGATTCTCCAGAAGAAGAGGAAAAACCTTAAAGGTAGCGGAAAACAAAATCCGCACGGAAAAAATCGTGCATGTCAGTTTTATGTACGATTTTTTCCAACCCGCCGATAACAGAACAGGAAAACCCTGTTTTCCTCAAAATTTTCAAAAAATAAAAAAAAGACCGATTTTTAAAAATTGAAAATTTCAGGCCATTTTTACAAAATGTTATTTCAAACAACAAAAAAACAAAAAATGTTGTTTTAAAAGTCATTTTTAAAAAAATCCAACAAAAATAAAAAAATCGCTAAAATAGCGACCATTTTTTTAAAATGTTCTGTTATAACATAGATATGAGGCAAATTTTTGTAAAAAAGGGATAAATATGGAAAACAATGAGAACACTGAAAAAATGACCCTTATAGAAGCCCTTGACAGCAGAAACAGGGACGCTATACGGGAATGTCTTGATAGGCTTGATGAATTGTCCCAGGAGGACAAAAACGTATCACTATCATATATTTGCAGCGAGGGTGCTGTAGATCTTGCACAGCAGCTATTATCCGCCGGTGCGGATATTGACAACACAATGTACAAAGGTAAGACACCACTTTTATGGGCATTGTTAAACAGTCAAAAGGAATGTGCGGAAATGCTGGTTGACAAAGGGGCTGACCCGTCAATTACCATTGACCTGGGACCGATTACCATAGGGGCAGGTGCAAAAGAGATTTTTGCCCCCGTTGAAATTGCCATAGGATTTCAATTTTATGATGTGGCAGCAAAAATCATTGATTCCGACAAGAACTATTGGGGAGATAGTGATTTGTCTAACGGACTTAACGACTGCATAAGGAATGGTTATAAGGATTTGTTTGCAAAAATGCTTCCAAAGGCTACGAATCTCAATTTAGTTGCAAACAACAAGAAAACCTTGCTGATAATAGCAATGGAAATATACAAGAAAACAAAGGATTCCTTCTTTTTTGATATTCTTGTTGAAGACAAGCGGGTTGACATCAATTACAGGTCTCCAGTGTACGGTACGCCTTTGGAATATGCCGTAAGAAACATGCTTTCACTATTTGCCAGACGACTGATTGAAAAGGGGGCGGATTTTAAATCCACAGGCAAGGACGGCATGAGCGTCATGCACATCGCGGCGGACAATGGCGATACTGCGATGGTACAGTACCTTATGACAAAGGGGATGTCCGTAAACATAAGGAACAAGGAAGACGAGACCCCGTTTATGTACGCGGTGGCTGGGGATCACAAGGACACGGTGTCCGCCCTTGCAAAGGCCGGTGCCAAGATCAATGTGCAAAGCCGTGATGGCATGACCCCACTGATGATAGCCTTGCTACACAAGAATCTTGCCATATCCTCCTGGCTTTTGAAAAACAAGGCGGATCTCTATCCGTCAGACAGCAGTGGGTGGGCCGCATTGAGATATGCCGCCTTGGCAGGAAACACAGCCATAATTGAACAAATGCTTCGTTTTGGGGACGCAAACCCCAACAAGCATGACAATAACTATGTGACACCTCTAATGACCGCAGCTAGGCATGCTACATTGGAAGCGGTGAAAATGCTAATCGGGTATGGGGCGGAAATATCTTCTGGTGATGACAAGGAACGCACCCCGCTCATATATGCCGCGACTGCAAGCAGACAAATGCTTAATCTCCTTTTGCTGAGGGGAGCGGATATAAATGCCAAGGATCAGGATGGTTGGACTGCATTGCATTATGCGGTTTTGTACGAACACAAGGATAATGTCAAACTACTTATTCAGAAAGGAGCTGAAATAGATGTAGCTACAAATGATGGTGAGTATCCACTACATATCGCAACAAGAAATGCCACCAGGGAAAGCTATGAAATAGCAAACCTGCTTATGGAATATAATGCGGAGGCGGCTGGGATAAATAACAGGGATAAAAAAGGCAATACCCCACTCATGCTTGCAATAAGAAACGAGGACAGACATCTTGTGAAAAGCCTTTTGGATAATGGGGCAGACCCAAATATTCCAAATGCCGACATGGAAACGCCTCTAATATTAGCGGTAAATATTGGGAACGAGGACATAATCACCTATCTTCTTGACGCAGGAGCGGACGTGAACGCAAGGGAGAAGGAAGGACACGCGGCATTGATGTTCGCTTCAGTAAAGCCAAATCTAATAAAAATTGTAGATATGTTGGTGAAAAACGGGGCAGATGTCAATGCCATGGACAAGTTCGGTATGACTGCGTTGATGTACGCCTGCCGTGAACTTAACAGCTATGTCGTTGCCTATCTCGTAAAACACGGTAAGGCAGATTTGTCCATCAAGGACAATGAAGGCATGGTAGCGGAGGATTATGCCAATGAGAGGCTTAGCGTAATAGCGAAGGCATTGAGATCCGAGGAGATAGACGAAAAGGATCAGAAGAAAATCAAAAAGGGCAATATCGGCTTTGATCTTTCAGGAGACGATGAACCCAAGAAGAAAAAGCAGACAGCCTTTGAAGACAGGGACTGACCTTGCCGACAACGCTGTTAAAAAAAGACCGTCCACAATTGTGGGCGGTCTTTTATTGTCATGATACGCCTTTTGTGATTCTTAAATAAATGATAGAATAAGAATATACGGAAGGCTTATCCTGATATGATTGACAACAAGGTTCTAGACAGATTATCCACATTCCTAAAGCAAATGGAGGCCATGGACGGGCTTTCAAGACAGCTTGATTCCGTAAAAGCAAAACGACGCAAGAAAATTGGTGGAAGTGAGGATTCTGAAATCCTGTACTTTATTCATCCTGCTGATGATGAAGATGAAAGATTGGAAGATTTCCTATTGAGACAGGAGCAACGCAAGCCAAAGGAATTTGTGGATATGCTCATTGACTTTATGAATGAGAGGAACATGAGCAACCGCGACCTATGCGAAAATGCCTACATATCAACTGCATTCCTATCCAAGATAATGTGCAACAACAAGCCTCCTAAAAGACAGACCATACAGGCCATCGCGCTCGCATTGCACCTTGACGAGAGGGGATTTCACAATCTTCTGATTTCCGCAAACATGGCCCCGGACTTTGGCAGCGTCAAGGAAAACATCGTAAGGTTCTGTCTGGAGGAGGGCCAGAAGGACGAAAGGTTCTTTGTCATATATCCCACGGTGAATGAGCTTTTGGAGAAATACGGCCAGGAACAGTTTGACTACAAGCATAGAAAAAGACCAGTTGTAAACGAAAACTGCACGGGATGCGGCCTTTGCGTAAGGGAGTACCCGAATATATTTGAAATGCGAAACGGCAAGGCCGCTCGAAAGGACAGTTTCACCGGAAACATAAAGGCTTTGTCCCAGGCTGCGGAAAAATGTCCCTCACAGGCAATTGCGATAGAATAAGAAATCGCTAAAATAGCAAACATATCTTGCATTTGTTCTGCTATACTTTTATTACAAGGGTATCATTATGGATAAGCCGAAGGTTGAAATAGTCCTTATTCTGGATATGAGCAGCTCAATGTCAAAGCTGCGCGACGAGGTTGTAAATGGTTTCAATTCCTTTTTGGAAGGTCAGAAAAAGGAAACACCGACAGCCCTGATAACTACTGTATTCTTCAATGAGAAAGCAACCGTAATACATAAGAGGGCGAAAATCATTGACGTGCCGCCGATAAATCTGGAACAGTATAATCCTTCCGGGGCAACAGCCTTATTAGACGCTATAGGGGAAGGTATTGAAATTGTTGTAAAGGCACAGGATTGGGGGGGCAGGCCGTCGCAGACCATTGCCATAATAATCACGGATGGCACGGAGAACAGCAGCCGCAAATACACTTACAAAAGCCTAAACGAAATCGTCAGAAAACGGCAGAAACATGGCTGGAGATTCCTGTATCTCGCTGCCAATGCTGAATCCCTTATGGAAGCCGCCAGGATAGGCATACCATTGGATAATGCGGTAGAATATGAGAGCGACCTGGACGGGGCAAAACTCAATTTCCGAGCCATTATGAGCCTGGCAGGTTTTTTCATACGCCACGGGTCAATATAAAAAAATCGCTAAAATAGCAAACACAAATGCGATAATGTCCTGTACACTATGTTTAGGCGGTACAAATACGCTTAAAACTATTCAAAAGGAGCATTGACATGTACGAGGACATTGACTATCAGAAGTATTCCGATGTGAATAAGAACAACTACAAGCAGAAACAGGAGGAGGTACGCAGCAAGCTGGCAACAATGAACCGTGGTCAGATAGCGGAAATATGGGAGAAGGTCCTTTCATTGTGGAGCTTTGTGAAAGATCCCAAGGTCCCCACGATAAAGAAGATAATTCCGCTTGCGGCACTGGTTTACCTTGTAAGCCCTTTGGACGTATGCCCTGATGCGATCCCAGTACTGGGACTTGCCGACGATGCCGCCGTTATCCTTGCGGCAATAGCCAAGGTATACAACGACTTGAAAAACTGCGGGTATCTGAAATAATATGTCAGACGAGATAGAAACATCAACAACAACAGCGATGGCGGGCTGCCTGCGTGGCACGATAGGATTCAGCGCAAGCATAATGATAGCCGTAACAAGCGGAATTGGAATAGGAATCAATTACGGTACTGGGACAGGCATTCTGTCCGGACTTGTCATATTGCTGGCATTGATCGCCGTGTCCGTTCATTTGATGAACACTGCTAAAAACCTGACCGTGCTGGACTGCATTCTTCCAATTCCTATTGGTGCGGTTTCGGCATTCCTGTTCGCCCCAATCAGCCTGGCTGGAGGCAGCATATTTTCCGCCCTGACCTGCATGGGAGCGTCCCTTCTGCTTACAATAATGCTTTTCCTGTACAAAAGCAAAAGGATATACGCCGGCTGGCTCGTGATACCATTTCTGGTTTTCATATACGAGCTTTTGCCGATAGAACTCCCAACGGATCTGGACAATTTGCTATGCCTGGGCGGAAACGGCGTTAATTTCATGATTGCCAACGTGTTCAGGCCGGACAATAAACTGTTGAAATAATTATGGAAACACGGAAAAATTTACTTTTTCCGTGTTTCCAATGAGCAATTGGCAGTGAGCAATGAGCAATTGTGGAAATTTCATTTAACGTCATTGCGATGACCGATAGCGAAGAAGCAATCTTTTGTGCTACCGCCAGCAATGACGTATAAAACTAGAAATTCTGAATTTATCAGTGTTTTCTTAGCAATGAGAAATCGAGGAAGGAATATTTGAAATGCCAAGACAAAATGATGTTTACAACAATGAATCCAGTCAGAGAAAGGCGGCCCTGAAGCAGAAGCTGGACGGAATAAGGAACGGCGATTCCGCGGAACGGGTAAACACTGGCGTGACATTATGGAACTTTATATGGAATCCGAAAGTTCCATTCATAAAGAAGATTATTCCAATAGCGGCCCTTGTTTACCTCGTGTGTCCGATAGACATATTGCCTGATGTTGTTCCAATCCTTGGCTATGCCGACGACCTGGTCATACTGCTTCTGGGAGCAATGAACCTGTACTCAAATTACAAGGCCTTCAAGGGTAAAAATTAGGGAAAGACAAAAAAGTCTTTTGTCTTTCCAAATGAGCAATTAGCAGTGAGCAATGAGCAATTAAGGAAACTCCACAATTGCTAATTTCTAATTGCTCATTGATAATTGTTAAGGAAACTCAACTCTCCTCCTCTCCTTCCTTATGCTACCGCATTTACTGAATAGCATTACGCTGCATGCAGGCGAGCAGCGTAGTGCCTTGCAGCCCTAAAAACGACACACTGTGTCATTTTTAACCTAAGGGGACGGGCTTCACCCCTTGCGGGTGAGGGGGATGATTCGCTGGTGGTGGGGGGAATGTATGACTTTCGCCTTCTTTCCGCAGAACGCCGCTCCATACATAAAAATGGGATTTGCGTTGGCTTCTTTAAGTTCCGTCAGATAGGCATTGCTTTCTATCTGTTTCAAGGCCTCTTCGGCAGCCTTTTCAAGGGATTTTTTCATTTTTTGCTTGTCAGTTTTCTCGGATTCCTCGGCCTTGTAATGTTTCAGTTCAAATATTATTCCTGGGAGATTGTTTCTCTTCGGGAACATCGCTATGTCATAGCGTCCCTCGCCGCTTTCCCGATTGCTTTTTATTGTGTAATTGTCAGTCGCAATGTAGACAAGTCCTAGGAACACATTGTGATAGTCCTTTTCCTCGGTAAGGTCATGGAAACTTAACGAGGACATCAGGTAGTCCTGAACAAGCTGCTCTATCTTTTCAGCATTTCCCTTTGTCATAGCACGACGTAGCTCGTAAGCCTTTTCCCCAGCAGTCTCATCCTGTATAAATCGCTCTATGATTTCTTTATAATAAATCGTTTTCAATTCCTGATTGGGAATGGCAAGCGTGCAAATCATGTCTCCATTGTCCCATTCCGTGTGTACGCTTTTCAGATAACCTGTCTGGGTCAGCAGACTGTATGCGGCAGATGATTTCCTTGTGATATCAGGATATACTATATTTGTATCTATACGTTTTTCTATCGTATTGTCGGTAATAAGGTTTTCAAGCATTGTGCGGTCATTTCTGTCAAGCATTGCCAGTGCCTGTCCTACAAGCTCGTTCGACGACGTGTTAAGCCAGTATGGCCGTGCTACACAGCTTGAATGAATGTACTGTATCATTGACCATGGATTGTATATTTCTGTTTTTCCGAACATATATCCATCGTACCATTCGGCGGCTTCCTGTCTTTTGTCAGCAAGACCGTAAAATTTGAACATTTCGTCAACTTCTTCCTGAGTGAAGCCGAAATATTCGCTGAAATCATCGTCAAAAACCGTGTTTACGATTATATTGTTCAGTCCGCTGAAAATGCTTTCCTTGGAAACCCTCGTGACCCCTGTCAGAATACCTTTGTAAAGGTTGGGATTTGTCTTCAAAGCCGCAGAGAACAGGTTTTTTATAAATGCCGACATTTCCCTGAAATAGCTGTTATCCGCCATCCACGCACTTTGCAGGGGAACGTCGTACTCGTCTATAAGCAACAACGGCTTTTCTCCGTAATGCTGGTATAGCATTTCAGAAAGAACAAACAGAGATGTTTCATATTCCGCATTTGAGGCTGCATTATCTGCTATTCGCTTGAATACGTTTTTACTTCGTTCTGGCAGAATACTACTTTTTTCAAGGTATGAATGTCTGTTAAATTCTCTTGCTATTTTTAGTTTGATTTTTTCTAATGCCTCGGTAAAAGATGGTGATTCCAAATCTTTCAATGAAAGAAAAATCACCGGCCTTTTGCCCTGTTCCGACGTGTATTCCTCTCCTGCCTGCCAGATTTTCAGATTCTTGAAATAATGCGAAGTGTCCTTGCCGTCCAAAGGCTTTTCAAAGAAGGACTGCAACATTGTCATGTTCAGTGTCTTGCCAAAACGACGTGGACGGGTGAACAGGATTACCTTTGTATCACTGTCAATTATATCTCTGACAAGCAATGTCTTGTCAACATAATAGGCTCTTCCCATATCGGCAAAGATGTCCTTGCCTATACCAAAAGGTTTTTTTCTTTTCTGCATTTTGTAATAATCGTCAATCGGCATATTTAGATTATATGAAATTTTACCTTGAAAATTTCATATTTATGCCGTTTATGGCAGCAAATTTCTGCCAACCGATCATATACAAATTATAGCAGGTCAATGCGACAACGTATTGACGCTTTCAAGTTAGCAATTAGCAGTTAGAAGTTAGTAGTTAGGAGTTTTGGAAATTCCTTATTTTTCGTCATTGCGAACGGTAGTGAAGCAATCTAATTCAGGAAACATTCCTTTTTTAAAAAAATTTTATAGATTGCTTCGTCATTTCATTCCTCGCAAAGATGTGTTTCTCGTCATGCTGAACTCGTTTCAGCATCTCAACCGTTTAATTAGGGAAACGCAGATAAAGTAGTAATTTTTGAAACATACTCCGTCATGCCCTGGTGTCCGTCCCTTTAGGGTAAAAACGACAGGGTGTGTCGTTTTTAGGACGTGAACCTGTGTAGCTGTAGCAGCGCGTACAGCGAA
>R20__coassemble_2086_pt1 | contig 9504 bp, 10 predicted proteins | sample R20__metabat2_high_PE_044 | metagenome-assembled genome bin R20 | reverse complement strand
GCGGTATATACAATCCTCCTGACCCAGTTCTTTCTGACGGGTAATTTTTCTGCGGCTTCCTTTGTTTTCTCTATTATATTATTCATTTTAAATCAAAATATGAAATCGTCATCGCAATGACTATATAGTGAATTTCCTAAAATTTGTTTATTTTAAATGCTGAAAAAGGCTTTTTTTCCGCATTTCTTCTATTGTTTAATTTTATCAAATTTTTTTTGCAAATACTCTTATATATTTATGGAATCAAATTTGATAAACTTTATAATAACACTAATAATGCAAAAAAAACAGGAATTAAAAATGGAATTTAAAGAGCTTAGAAAAATAATAAAGGAAGCTTCTGGTAATTTTCAGCAGTCCAGTCTGCTTTTGCAACAAAAAATATTTTCCCTTACAAAAAAAGATATTATTCCCCTCGTTGAGGAAATAGGCTCTATACCAGAAGACATAGAACATGATTCCAGCGAAGAGAAATTATATGCGAAAGTTTCTGACATATTGCTTGCAAAATGCTTTATGGAATTGGGTTTAAAAGCCGAGGTAATAAAGGAAAGAGCCAACTGTGCGGACGTAGTAGTTAAAAGCTATTTCCACGGATATTCCCTAGTAGCGGATGCCAAATCATTCAGGTTAAGCAGGACGGCAAAGAATCAAAAAGATTTTAAAGTGGAATCAATGGTTCATTGGAAAGGAGACAATGATTTCAGCGTATTGTGCTGTCCTTATTTTCAATATCCAAAACAAAAAAGCCAGATATATGGACAAGCACTTAATGGAAATGTATCGTTGTTTTCCTGGGAGTATTTCTGTATTCTTCTAAAAAAGGAAATAAAGGAAACCGAAAAAAACAATCTTTCCATTTTGTGGAACATCAGCAATATAATTTCAGAAAAAACTACTGTTCATAACAAAAATACTTGTTTCCTTAATCAACAAAACCATTTTATTCAAAAAGTAGCAGGGTTGTCAGACAAGGAATTTGAAAACCTTGTATTTTCCTTCAAGGAAAACATCATTAAACGTGGAAACGAAGAGATAGATTTTTGGAAGAAAAGAATTGAAGAAATAAAGCATTATTCCAGGGACAGGGCTATTGATATGCTTATAAAATCTTTAAAACTTAATGAAAAAATAAGTGCAATACAGGATTATTTAAATCAAATTAAGGGCTGAATATGTTTTTAGACGATATTTATCTTGGGGACTGCCGCCAACTTATAAAGGAAATACCCGATAATTCCGTTGACCTCATCTTAAGCGACATACCTTATGGTATTTCTGCTGAGAGCTGGGACGTTCTTCACAGCAACACAAACTCCGCCTTGTTAGGTTCAAGCCCATCGCAAATACAGGCAGGCAATATTTTCAAAAAAAGGGGAAAGCCATTAAATGGCTGGTCAGAAGCGGACAAGCTAATTCCAAAACAATATTATGAATGGGTATGTTCCTGGTCAAATGATTGGATGCGTGTTTTAAAACCCGGAGGAAGCGCATTTGTTTTTGCAGGTAGGAGACTTGCTCACCGATGCGTAAGTGCATTTGAAGATATTGGATTTATATACAAAGATATGCTTGGCTGGGACAAGGAAAAAGCTGCCCATAGGGCTCAGCACATAAGCTGTGTTTTTGAAAGAAGAAATGACATTCATTCTTCCCAGGAATGGGAAGGCTGGAAAATAGGGAATCTTCGTCCTGTTTTTGAACCTATATTGTGGTTTATGAAACCCTATAAGATAGGCGGAACATTGGCAGATAATGTCTTGGAATACGGATTAGGAGCATATAATGAAAATATCCTGAAAAAATATAGCCAGAATTCAAACAACTTGTTTTTTATAAAGGCGGAAAACAATGATCGGGGACTTCACCCTACTCAAAAGCCTTTAAGGCTAATGAAACTGCTAATAGAGCTTACGACAAAAGAAAACAGTATGGTTTTAGATCCATTTGCAGGTAGTTCTACCACTCTTATAGCCGCAATGCAGCTTAAACGACATTTCATAGGTTTTGAACAACAGGAAGAATACTACAAAACATCATTAAAACGATTAGAGGAAGCCAAAACTTCAATATTGCAGGAAAATTTATTGTTTTAGACTAATACTCATTTATGTTGGCATAGACTACGAGAATTTTAAATTTTCCTGTAAAGTGTTTCCTCAATTGATCACTACTCATTGCAATAAGATTTTACAAAATATCTGGCGGCATAAAATAATATAATGTATATATGGCAAAGAATATTCATTTTTCAGGAATCGCAGGTGCGGGCATGAGCGCGATAGCACAGATGTCCGTCGGTGGTGAGTTTGAGATTACCGGCTCTGACCGTGAATTTGACCGTGGGCATAAGCCGGAAATGCGATCCGCCCTTGAACGTATGGGCATAAGGATTGTTCCACAGGACGGCAGTGGCGTGACGGAAAACACGGCGAGACTTGTCGTATCTACGGCAATTGAGGACAGCAGTCCGGAAATAGCCGCCGCGAAAAAGCACAATGTGCCTGTCATGCACCGTTCCGAGGTGTTGGCGGAATTTGTGAACAATGCGGACAGCATAGTCATTTCCGGAACCAGTGGCAAATCCACCGTGACCGCGATGACATACTGCATACTGGAACATGCCGGTCTTAACCCTTCCGTGATAACCGGCGGGGCATTGATACAGCTGCAGAAAAAAGGCCTGATTGGCAATGCCTTCAAAGGCAAAAGCAATATACTTGTAGTGGAAGGCGACGAATCCGACGGCAGCCTTGTCAGATACCGCCCGGCGAAAGGACTTGCACTGAACATAACAAGGGATCATAAGACCATAGACGAGTTAAAACAGATTTTCATTCATTTCCGCAATAACTGTCTTGACGGAGACAAGGAAGGAAAATTCTGCTGGAATGACGATGACCCGATCTGCCACGAGACATTCAATGGCGGAAAAGGAATACCTTTCAGCATCAATGAGGGAAAATTCAGGATTGAAAAACTGGAACTGCATCCGCTTTCTTCCGAATTTTATATGGGAGGGGTTAGGTTTGAAATTCCCGCTCCGGGAAAATACAATGCGGAAAACGCCGCGGCGGCCTGTGCCGGGGCTGCCATGTACGGAGTGTCCTTGGAAACCGCCGCCGAGGCATTGAGGCATTTTGCCGGGGTGGAACGTAGGTTTGCACTGATCGGCGAGAAGAACGGAATCCGGGTCATAGACGACTTTGCCCACAATCCGGCCAAGCTGGCCGCCGCATTGTCGGCCTTGAAATCCGCAGGAAAAAGGGTCTTTGCCGTATATCAGCCGCATGGATTCACTCCGACCAGGAATCTTCGTACGGAACTGGTTGCTAGCCTTGCTGGCGGTCTTGGCAAGGAAGACCTGCTTTTAATGCCGGAAATTTATTATGCCGGTGGAACGGTGAGCAAGACAATTTCCTCAGAGGATCTTGTCAACGACGTGAAAAAAGCTGGAAAAAATGCCATTTTCTGCCCGGACAGGACGGAAATACCTGGAATAATCGCATCAAAGGCCGCTCCCGGCGACATCGTATGCGTAATGGGGGCAAGGGATGCGACTTTGACACAACTTGCGAAGGATATACTGGAGAAACTCTGATGGCAAAGATAACGGTTATGCTGTTTACAACATTAAGAAAAAAGCTCGGCGTGTCAAAGCTGATGCTGGAGGGAGAGACGGTCAAGGATCTGATTGAAGCCCTGCGAGAGTACAAAAAACCTGACGTTGACGAGATTCTTATAAATGACGAGGGCAACGTCAATCAGCATTTTGTGCTTACTCTCAACTCCGAGATATTGGACAACCGCAAATTAGACACGGTAAAAATAAAGGAAAACGACATTCTCAATATTTTTCCCCCAGTGTCCGGGGGTTAGTAATGAAGAAATGCAGAATCACGGTCATCCGCATAACTGAATACAGTGATCTGATGGCAAAGTATGAAAATCCCATAAGCCATGCCTGCGGAATGAGGGAAGGCCAGGTTTTCATCGCTAATGGATGGCGTAGGCCGGATGGCTTTTGCGAAAGTGCTTGGGACACGCTTTCTCCCTTCGTGCTGGCATTATCCCACGGAGGCAGCAATTTCTATGACGGCTGGATGAAAAATCCCCGCAGTGCGATGATTTCCTGCAATGACGGCTTCCGTCCTGTCAGCTTCCTAATAGAAGCAATGGACGAAAACGCATAATAAAAATCCCCTGTTCAATTGCAGGGGATTTTTTTATGATACGACGGCGATAGTTCCTACATCGTTTCCGTCACTTTTGCCAGTCCCTTTGGTGCATCGGGATTAAGTCCTTTTGCCAGGGACAGGTTTATTGCCGTTATTTTCAGCCTTATATCCATTACAAGCCTGGTGAATGGGGATTTGCCCTTTGGCTCGTGCAGTACCGCGTATTTTACCCCACGCAGATCCAGAGCCTGTCTTACACGCATAAGATCCTCGGCAAGCTCCGCATGTGGACTTAACAGGAAAACGAAATCCTTTTCGCTATACGCTCCTACAGGCCCATGCAGGAAGTCTGCTGCCGAATATCCTACGGCGTGGCTGCGGCACATCTCACGGAATTTCAATGCGGAATCGGCAGCCACGGCATTGTATGTGCCTCGCCCGACAAAGCCTATCATTCCGGCATTGAGAAGGTTTTCCAGATAATCCCGTCCGACCAGTGAGAAGTCCATTCCAACGGCTTCCCGGATTATATCTATGGTTTCCTTGAAGTAATCCTCGTCAAAGCAGCCGCTCCAGCAATGTGCGACCCAAAGAGCCGTCCAAAGCTGTAGTATAAAGCTCTTTGTCGCCGCTACTGGCAGTTCCGGCGATTTTGAAAGCAGAATATGCCTGCCTGCCGTCTGTGCGAGAGGGTTTTTTGACAGATCAGCCTCGTTTGTGACGGCTACGCCTTCCGCACCCCAGGAAATCAGTTTTTTAAGACATTCCACGATGTCCGGGCTTTTTCCGGATTGCGAATATGCCCATACGGCGGAGTTTTTGAAATCAAGTGGCTGTCTGGCCTCAAATATGGAATGGGGACGCACAAAGCTGCATATTGTGCCTGTATATTCCTCAAAAATGTATTTGGCGAACAGTGTCGCATTGCTGGAAGATCCTCTTCCGAGAAAATAAAGAATCCGGCTGTCAGGCCTTATGAAATTCTTTTTCATTTCCGGCACTCTTCTTGAAAAATCCTCAAGAAGATCCGGTATTTCCTTGATGTCCTTGCCTGTGAGTGTGTCCTCCGGTTTTATTTTTGCCATTTTTACCTCTTTTTTTTCTAAATTGCTCATGTGACCGATCGGTAACTTTTTTTATACGTCATTGCAATGACGATATGAGGAATTTTCCTCAATTGCTCATTGCTAACTGCTAATTATACCAGTCCCAGCCATTCCAGCCAAGCCTTTGTGTTTGTATAATCAGGCTGAATGAAATCAGGCTTTGCCTGCTGTATTTTCTCGCTGTTGCCAAAACCATCCGAGACTATGGCACAATGATATCCATTTGCCCTTGCGGCCAGAATGTCCTTGTGTGTGTCCCCGATAATGTAAACCTCGGCGGAGGCAGGGCTTATGTCCGCAAGATAGCAGCCTCTGGTGACTCCTGTCTTCAACATTCTCGCCCTGTCATGCGAATCCTCGCCGTATCCGCCGTAAGGGAAGTACCGTCCAAGACCAGACGGGCCTAGCTTTATGAATGCTCCCCGTTCAATGTTTCCTGTGCCTAGTCCCACAAGGACGTCCTTTCTGGAGGAAAGCAATTTCAGGAATTCCTCCGCCCCTTTAACAACCTCGTATTGACCGTTCTTGACGGAATATTCAACCTCGTGTGGCAGACGGGCAAGATACCTGTCCGTAATTTCCCTGATCTGATCCTCGTCGGGCATATTTCCTGTCGCTATGCGGTATGCCTCGGTGAAATTCATCTTGTCCGTAGTGCCGTTTATGTCAACCCTGGAGCATATCTCTTCCTGCCCGGTTACGTGAAGTATGGCATAGTTCAAGGCCCTGCTGCCGGGATGTCCAGCCTTGATCAGTGTTCCGTCCAAATCAAAAAGAATCAGTTTCATATCATGCCGCCTTTCTGTATGCGATTTTGCCGCCTATCACCGTGATGGAACACATATTTCCTCCGAAATAGTATGCCAGCTCTCGATAATCGTCGCAGTCAAGGAATGTCATATCCGCCCTCATTCCGGGGACTATCATTCCACGGTCATTCAGACGCAGTGCCTTTGCTCCGTTTATCGTCGCCGCACATAATGCCTCTTCTGGTGTCATTCCGCAATTTATACATGCGCAGGATATGGCAAACTGCATATTGTGGCACGGCGACGTACCGGGATTGAAATCCGTTGCGAGTGCGACGGGAACGCCCATGGCGATATATTCCCTGGCAGGCGGATATTTTCTCAATCCCAGGAAGTAATTTGAGGTTGGCAGTATCGTAGCTATTGTTCCGCTCTGCCTCATTGCTGACATATCCTCGGCGGCACAGTAATCCGTATGGTCAACGCTTATCGCCCCGCATTGGGCAGCCGCGACAGTGCCTCCGCTTCTGCACATCTGTTCCGTATGGGCTTTTGGCAGAAGACCGTGTTTTTTTGCCGATTCCAGATACCGTTTCGTATGCTCCGGCGTGAAATATCCTTTTTCGCAGAAAATGTCCGCAAAAACTGCCAGATTTCGCTCCTGTACGACTGGGAATATCTCTTTCTCGATATATTCAAGATACTCGTCGGGACGGCCAGAAAATTCCGGCGGAATGCTGTGAGCGGCAAGCAATGTAGGGACTATGTTCAGATCCGTCTTTTCTCCGGCGGCGGATATTGCCTCCAGTATCCTTATTTCCGAATCACGGTCAAGACCGTATCCGCTTTTACATTCTATCGTGCCAGTGCCACATTCCAGGAACAGCCCTGCCCATTTTAGCAGTCCCTGTTCCAGTTCCGACCGCGTTGCCCGACGGACAGCTCCAATGCTGCTGTTTATTCCGCCGCCGGCCTGCCTTATCTCCGCGTACGACGCTCCGGCGGTACGCATTGAGAAGTCCTTCAGACGTGCCTCCGCGAATACCGAATGTGTATGGCTGTCTGTAAAGGCCGGTAGGCATACCCCGCCGGTCTCAATCCTGTCAGCACCGACGGATTCCGGCAGGGCCTCTATGTCCTGCATTTTTCCGGCGGCCCTGATTATGCCGTTCTCCGCAAGGACGGCGGCATTTTCAACAAGGCCAATCTCCCTCTGTGCCTTTCCTGCCCTGGGAGCGTTTTCCCCGGCAAAAGTAAGCAGCTGCCTGATACCAGTAAAAAGCGTCTTCATTTATCTGAAATTGTCAAACTGTACGGCAAGACCGTAGTCTCCGCCTCGCAGGAATGACATTATGTTCTGCAATTCATCCTTGCTTTTTGATGTGACACGCAGGGCATCTCCCTGTATGGAAATGTTCGCCTTGAATTTCTTTTCCTTTACGGCCTTTATCATTTCCTTGGCCTTGTCCTGTGGTATTCCCTGCTGCACGGAAACATTCTGCTTGACATTTCCGCCGAGCGAGTTTTCTATCTTCTGCGGCTTGAAATTCTTCAGTGGAAGATTCCTCTTTGCAAGTTTCGTAAGAAGTACATCATACAATGCCTTTATCTTGTACTCGTCGGAAGAAACCATCGTTATGACATTTGCCTTCTTGTCATATCTTATATCCGAATTTGAACCTCTGAAATCGTATCTGTTTGTTATTTCCTTCATGGCTATGGCAATTGCCTCGTCAACAATGTTGCCATCAACCTTGGAAACCACGTCAAAACTGTATTCGCTGGCCATAAAGCCTCCTGTATAATGAATATTTTATAAATAAAGGCATTGTTCTTCAAGATTAGGCAAAACAAAGACCGGAAATTTCTTTCCGGCCTCTGTTTTTTTATACCTTGTACAAGGTTTGTGATTACACAATGCCCTGGTCCATCATGGCCTTTGCTACCTTGCGGAATCCCGCAATGTTCGCGCCGACCTGATAGTTGCCTTCCTGGCCAACTTCCTTTGCGGCACTGAGGCAGGCATCATGGATGTTGATCATGATCTTGTGAAGCTGTGAATCAACTTCTTCTGCTGTCCAGTACAGATGCTCGCCGTTCTGTGCCATTTCAAGGCCAGATGTGGCAACGCCACCGGCATTTGCAGCCTTTCCGGGGGCAAACGGTATGTTTGCCTTGTGGAACATCTCAATTGCCTCGGCATTGCAGCCCATGTTGGAAACTTCCACGACATATTTCACGCCGTTGGCTATGAGTGCCTTCGCATCCTCGCCTTTGAGCTCGTTCTGGAGGGCGCAGGTCATGGCAATATCGCATTTCACTTCCCACGGTTTCTTTCCAGCTATGAACTTGCTGCCGGGGAATTTGTCCGCATACGGGGAGGCAATGTTCTTGCCGCTGCCGCGCAGTTCAAGCAGATATGCGACTTTTTCCTCGTTGAGGCCTTCGGGATCGTATATATAGCCGTCAGGTCCGGAGATTGTGACAACCTTCGCGCCGAGTTCCACGGCTTTCTTCGCAGTACCCCAGGACACGTTGCCGAAGCCGGAAATGGCTATGGTCTTGCCCTTGATGGTGTCGCCCTTGGCTTTGAGCATTTCGCAGAGGAAATACACCGCGCCGTAGCCTGTGGCTTCCGGGCGTATGAGGCTGCCGCCCCATTCATGTCCCTTGCCAGTGAGAACGCCGGTGAACTCATTGCGTATTCTCTTGTACTGGCCGAACATGTAGCCGATTTCGCGACCGCCAACTCCGAGGTCTCCTGCGGGAACGTCAGTGTTCGGGCCGATGTATTTGCAAAGCTCTGTCATGAAGCTCTGGCAGAAGCGCATCACTTCGGCATCACTCTTGCCAACCGGGTCAAAGTCAGAGCCGCCCTTTCCGCCGCCCATTGGCAGGCTGGTGAGGGAGTTCTTGAAGATCTGCTCGAAGCCCAGGAATTTGAGTGTGCCGAGGGTTACCTGCTTGGCAAAGCGGAGTCCGCCCTTGTAGGGCCCTATCGCGCTGTTAAATTCAACACGATATCCGCGGTTTACCTGCACTTCGCCCTTGTCGTCCACCCACGGAACGCGGAACATTACTGTTCTTTCTGGCTCTGTGATTCTCTCAAGGATTTTGGCCTTGATCATTTCAGGATGCTTTTCAAGATAAGGAACAAGCGTGTTCAGAACTTCTTCCATGGCCTGATGGAATTCTGTCTCGCCTGCTGTTTTGGCTTTTACTTCAGCAATTACCTTATCTACATATTCTTTTGTCGACATTTATATTGCCTTCCTTAAAATTTTTTTACTTCCTATCCATAATGTTATAATTAAAAAATTGTTTTGTCAACCTTTGTTTGAGTTTTTAGGAGGTTTAACCCAGCACAGAAAAAATCGTGCATAAAAGGTATATGCACGATTTTTTCCAGCCTGCCAATCGCAGAACAGGAAAACCCGACTGCGTAGCAGGCCGGTAAACCGCTTGTTCAGT
>R20__coassemble_1965_pt1 | contig 10071 bp, 6 predicted proteins | sample R20__metabat2_high_PE_044 | metagenome-assembled genome bin R20 | reverse complement strand
ATAATATTAAATCATTTTCTCGTCGTCTATACCAACAATTTTGCCTATTAAGCCATGATTTTATATAATATGTAAATATTGTTCGCGAAGCAGATTGCTTTGCCGCAGATATAAATTGCAACTTATGAATTTGTACAATAATATACCCTTGACTTTGAGACATGACCTGGTAATTGCTGCGAAAAGAAGGCTTAATTTTTGTACCATTCTGTATCTTCCTCCCAAACTACAGGACAGATTCGGACAAAAGATTATTGAATATTATTTCAGATTCAAGAACTCCAGCAGAAACCCGGAAAGAAAATCTGGAAAGGCTGTTGTCCCAGATGTCATTTTTGAAAATGATGTGTTCTTTCCTGATGGGTCAAATATGTTTTTTGATGCGTCTGTATATGAGAATCCACATGATGACATGAATTTGTCGGAATGTTCAAACAAGTTTATTCCTTTGGACGATTTGATAAACAATTGCTTTCAAAAGCTAAAAGGCAGAATAAAGTCCCAGCTAATAGAAAAAAATGTGGTATTGCCTGTAAATATTTTGCTGGTCTTTACTGATTCTTCAAACTACAATCTCTTTATGGAAAAAAGATATTCATTTCCAAAAGATTCCAATGTGATCTTTTTTGTATGCGGAGAATCGGCAGAACATCTGACTGAAACCAAAAATCTGTTGAAAATAGAAAAGGCAGATGACATTGTAGCCGCAAGAGATATTCTGTTGCCAATGCTTTATGAAAGATTAGCCAGGCTTTCTGACAAATATATACCAGCAGAGAATGTTTTTTTTCTTGAGGACAGGACACCCATAACTCTGACTTCCGTTGTGTCAAGTGGTACGGAAGGCTGTATCTTTAAAACCCATTTTCGGGATATTGTGGCCAAAATATATCATAATGAGAATGAGAAAATTTGTTTTTCTGAATATTTGTTTAAGAATGAATATGATATTTATGGAATCTCTATGCCGAAAGATCTTCTTTATGACAAAAATGGCAGGATTCGGGGATATCTGATGGAAATGGCAAAAGGTACAACGCTTGAAAATCTGATTTATAGGCCGGAATTTTATTTTCCCAACCAGGATTTTTCAAGGTATGATATAATAAGACAGTTTTTGAACAGGACTATTGCTATTAACAGGAAGGGCCTGTTTTTGTTTGACTTGGGCTTAGACAATATCGTTGTCAGTATGAATCCAGATATTGAATTGACCCTCATAGATTCTGATAGCTTGTGCATTAATGGAGAAGAACATCAGAATGAGAATATTGCGGAATTTCTTTGGAAGATCCTGTCCTCCGGATTGTCGGCAGACCAGTTTTTCACGCCTCTGGGGCAGAAGCTATGCTGTGAAACCCTTGATTCCATACTTGTAAGTGCGTTTCAGTATAGTTTTTCTCCCAACAAAAGCGGACGTGGCAAATTTCTTTCACCTAAGGAATGGCTTAAAATATTCAGCTGAGTCCTTTTTAATGGGCAATATCTGGCAGCCCCTAAATTGGTATAATTTATCTATTGGCAGTCTGCGGCCTTTCAAATCCGCCGGCAAGTAATTTATTTGTTTTTTCAAGAAGGTTCAAGCAATGGAAATAGGTATAGTAGGTCTCCCCAATGTGGGAAAATCAACTTTGTTCAATGCCCTGACAAAGGCCGGGGCAGCGTCTTCAAATTACCCTTTTACTACGATAGACCCGAATGTGGGCGTAGTTCCGATACCCGACAAGAGGCTGGATGGACTGTTTGACCTGTTCAAGCCGCCGAAAAAGGTGCCGTCATACATAAAGTTCGTGGATATAGCCGGCCTTGTCAAGGGCGCGAGCAGGGGTGAAGGACTGGGAAACAAGTTCCTTGCGAACATAAGGGAAGTGGATGCCATCGTCCAGGTTGTGCGCGTGTTTGACGACCCCGATGTGGTACACGTTCTAGGAGAGATAGACCCGGTACGAGACATTGAGGTAATTGAGACGGAACTTATCCTTGCCGACCTTGAATCCGTTGACAAGATGATTGACAAGAACTCCGGCGCTGCCCGCACAGGCAACAAGGATGCGAAGGAAAGGCAGGAAAAGCTGGAAGCCATAAAGAAAATGCTGGACGATGGCCGCCCAGCAAGGGATGCCGGATTTACGGAAGAAGAGACGCATGACTTCAATCTGCTTACAACAAAGCCTGTCTTCTATGTTGCAAATACAAATGAGCAGCCCGATATGGAGAAGTTGCAGAAAATGCGTGATTTCGCAAAGAAACGGGATGCGATACTGGTTGAGATTTCCGCAAAGATAGAATCCGAGATAGCGGAGCTGCCCGAAGATGAGAAGGCAATGTTCCTCAAAGATCTGGGAGAGGAATATTCCGGTCTTGACAAGATGGTTCTTGCTGGAAAGAAACTGCTGAATCTGATCTCATTCTTTACTGCCGGGTCGGAAGACGAGGTGCGTTCCTGGAATCTACGCAAAGGACTGAAAGCCCCACAGGCGGCAGGCAAGATACACAGCGACTTTGAGCGAGGCTTCATCCGTGCCGACGTGTATTCATACGAGGACATTATGAAGTACAAGGACGAGAAGACACTGCGGGAAAAAGGCCTCATACGCTCCGAAGGCAAGGATTATGTAGTCAAGGATGGGGACATCTGCTTCTTCAAGTTCAATGTCTGATTTTTCAAGATGATTTACGAAGGATTCACGGAAAACACGGCTATTCTGGGCAGTTTCAACCTAAACCCTAAACAGCTGGAGGCGGTGCGTTATTTCGGCGGGCCATTGCTGATACTTGCCGGGGCAGGCACAGGCAAGACAAAGACACTAACGTCCAAGATTGCCCTGCTCATAGCTAGCGGACTGCCTTCCTCGAATATTCTGGCAATCACGTTTACGAACAAGGCCGCGCAGGAAATGCAGAACCGTGTCGCAAATCTTGTTCCTTACGACGGAAGAATGTGGATTCATACATTTCACGCCCTGGGAGCAAGACTGCTGCGGCAATTCGGGCATCATATAGGCATTTCCAAGGATTTTGTAATTTACGACGACGATGACCAGAAAAAACTGTTGCAGATCTGTCTTCAGGAACTGGGTCTTGAAAGCGAGAAGAACAAGATAAATCTTTTCCTTAATATAATTTCCCGTGCGAAGGATGACCTTCTTGACGCTGAAAGCTATGCCATACATGCCGCTGCCAAGGACGAGGGAATGCAGAACCGTGTAGCCGACATTTATCTGAAATATCAGCAGAAGCTGAAAGAGGCCGGGGCATTGGATTTTGGAGACCTGATAGTACGCACGGCTGAACTGATAAAGAACTGCCCCGAAGTGCGGGAAATGCTGCAAAACAAGTTCAAATACATTCTGGTTGACGAGTATCAGGACACAAATCATGCCCAGTATGTGCTTGTCAAAATGCTATGCGAAAAGCACAGGAACCTTTGCGTGGTCGGAGATCCGGATCAGAGCGTGTATGGCTGGCGTGGTGCTGACATACGCAACATAATGGAATTTGAAAAAGATTTCAAGGATGCCAAGACCGTGATACTGGAGCAGAATTACCGTTCCACGTCGCTGATATTAAAGGCGGCAAATGCCGTGATAAGGCATAACAAGAACCGCAAGCCCAAGGATCTATGGACTAGTGCGGAGGACGGCGCTCCTCCCAAGGCTCTTGAATATCCGAATGAGAAGGAAGAGGCCAGGGGCGTGGCGGATCTTGTAAGACGGTATACTAACAATCTCGGTTTCAGCTACAATGACATTGCCGTCTTCTATCGCACAAATGCCCAGAGCCGCAACTTTGAAGAGGCATTCCGCAACGCTCGCATACCGTATAAGATTATCGGCTCTGTACGATTCTATGACCGAAAAGAGGTAAAGGACGCGCTTGCCTATCTCAAACTCATGGTAATGCCGTCGGACACGGTGAGCCTACTTAGGGTTATGAACCTTCCTCCCAGGGGAATTGGAAAAACCGCTCTTGAAAAATTGCAGGAATACGCAAGGATAAACGGCCTCGGACTTTACGACGCGTTATTGCAGGCGGCGAAGATAGACGGCATTACCCCGGCGGCAAAAAGGGGCATGGCGGCATTCACGTCCATTTTTGAGGAAATAAAGGCGGATCTCTTCGTATCATCGCCGTCTGACATGTTTGAGCAGATAATGATGCAGAGTGGCTATTGGAAGATGACGGAGGATCTTGCGGAAAAGGACCCGGTGGAGGCACAGAACCGCCTCGGCAACCTGCAGGAACTTGTCAACGCCATAAAGGATTTTGAGGAGAACAGCCGTCAGAAAGGCGAGCAGCCAACCCTGCCCAAATACCTGGAAGAGGTGATGCTTGCCAGTAGCATAGACCAGCTTGATCCGGATGCCGAGGCGGCAACCCTTATGACCGTACATCTGGCCAAGGGATTGGAATTTCCCATCGTATTCCTTACAGGGATGGAGGAAAACCTGTTTCCAATCAATTCGCAGAATTCCAGCGATGCGGACATGGAGGAGGAACGCCGTCTGGCATACGTCGGAATGACAAGGGCAAGGAAGATGCTGTATCTAACCTGGGCGGAAGAACGCATGGTGTTCGGACAGACTTACAGCAATTTTGAGTCCCGCTTTCTCGGAGAAAGCGGGATAGAATCCGTGCCGCAGGGGCACGGATTCGGCGGCGGTTATGCGGCAGGCGGCCACGGAGGCCGCAGTTACGCCGGAGGCAATTATGGACGCGGCAGCCAGGGGCGGGAAGGCCGCCCCGGTAGTTCCGCCGCCGGGCGTGCTTACGGCAGCACGCCATCCGCCGGACGGTCCGGCGGACAGTACGCCGGAGGCCATGGCGGGACACGGCCCGCCCCGCGGCAGAATGCGGCGAAGCCACCCTCGTCCAATCGCGGCGTCGGTCGCCGCGTAAACCATCCAGCACTGGGACAGGGAACGATAGTCGCCTCTCTCGGCAGTGGCGAGTTTGCCAAGATTACGATAAGGTTTGACAGCGGCGTTCAGCAGACATTCATGCTGAAATTCGCCCCGATAACAATGCTGGACTGAAACGGCAATCAAGGAGATTTTAGAAGCATGAAAGCCAAACTTGCACTGGCTGTAGGTATAATCGCAGGCATAGCATTGTTCTGTTATGCGATGAGGGGTGTTGATTTCACACGCCTGTCCGAAGTATGGTCTCAGGCGGATCATCTGTTCCTGTCCCTGATAATCCTTACGAATATAGCGGAAACATTCATGCGGGGTTTAAAATGGAAGATACTGCTTGATCCGGCAGGAAAGGTGCGTGTATGGGATTCATTCCGTATGGAGGCTGCCGGGCTTGCCCTCAACAACATACTTCCATTCCGTCTGGGCGAGATTGTAAGGGGAACTGCCGGCGCGGGTCTTTTCAAAATGCCAGCCGCCACGGTCTTTGCCACAATAGTCGTTGAGCGGGCATTGGACGTGGTCGCACTGGTACTTCTGCTGGCGATAATAGGGAGTGCGGGCAGCATAGAAAGCGACATTTTCCGGCACAAGACGGCAATGTTCCTGTTGTTCGTGGCGGTGGCAATGGGAATCTGTGCCATAGTATATGCGGAACGCATTTTGAAAATAAAGGCATTGTCGCCATTGTTTGACAAATTCCCGTCCCTGGCAAAAATATTCTCGCAGATAGCGTCGGGAGCATTGGCATTCCGCAGCTGGAAGAGGGGTGGTCTGGTCATTATTGCCGCCATGTTCCAGTGGTTTGTCAATTCATTAAGCCCGCTTGCCGCAGTGTATGCCTTTCATTTGCAGGACAAGATGGATGCCTCGCATTGCCTGATTGTGACAGTCGCCAGTGCCATAGCCTGCTCAATACCAGCCATGCCCGGATTCTTCGGCAACTACGAGGCAGGGGTCGCCACGGTAATGGGTGCGTGGGGCATTGAAAGGGATACCGCGTTCGCATTGGCGTTTTCCGCACATATAATAGGATATATCACGATAACGGCAATGGGACTGCTGTTCGTCTATGGATTGGGCTATTCCATCGGCAAGGTGTGGAAGATGGGGAAACACTGAAAATGTGCGGTATATGCGGCGTTTTCAATTTTCTTCCAAAGCCTGTAATGCAGGCGGAACTGCGTCGCATGAACGGCCTTTTGCGGCATCGTGGGCCTGACGGGGAGGGGTATTATTTTGGCAACAGGGCCGCACTTGCAATGCGTCGCCTTGCCGTAATGGATGTTGAACAGGGAAATCAGCCGTTTTACAGCGAGGATGGCAATATCGTAGCAGTATTCAATGGCGAGTTTTACGGATTCAGAACGGCACGGACGGAGCTGGAGAGAAAAGGCCACAAATTCCACACACAAAGCGATGCGGAGCTTGTTCCTCATTTGTACGAGGAATACGGTGAGGATTTCCCAAATTACATAAGGGGAATGTTTGCCGCCGCCGTATATGACATAGGAAAACACCGCCTTGTACTCGCCAGGGACAGGATAGGCAAAAAGCCCCTTTATTACAGTATTTACGACGGTAGGCTTGTATTCTCGTCAGAACTGCAATCCCTTATGGCGGCAGAGGGAATCTCACACGAGATAAATTTGGAGGCATTGGACTTGTTCCTGTCCCTGCAATGCGTACCGGCACCGCTATCCATATACAGGAATGTAGGCAAGCTGTCGCCGGGGAACATTCTTGTTGCCAACGATTCATCAGGAGTTGTGGAGACAAAAAGATACTGGGATCTGCCATTGTCGTCTGAAAAAAGCTATTCCAAAAAGAAATTTGATTTTGAGGAAGCAAAAACACGTCTGTACTCCATTACTGAGGAATGTGTGAAAATACGTATGGATGCGGACGTTCCACTGGGAGCATTCCTTTCCGGCGGACTGGATTCCTCCGTAATTGTGGCATTGATGGCAAAAAACAGTTCAAAGCCAGTAAGGACATTTTCCATTGGCTTCAAGGAGAAGGATTTCTCGGAACTGCCTTATGCACGTCTTGTGGCACGGAAATACGGAACGGAGCATTCCGAATTTGTAGTTGAAGACAATATGGCGGAAATGCTGCCGGAAATTGCCGCCGCCTACGGAGAGCCTTTCGCAGATCCAAGCATGATGCCGTCCTTTCTTGTATGCCGTGAGGCAAGGAAGGGCGTGACCGTGGCCCTGAACGGAGACGGTGGCGACGAGCTGTTCGGCGGTTATAATCGCTATCGCGCATTTATGCTGGAGCAGGCATTTTTCAAGAATATTCCTAATTTTATGAAAACAGCGGCGTTGAGGGCGATTTCCGTCTTTCCAAAGGAAGCCCCTTTCGGAATGTTCTGGAAAATAGAGAAATTCCTTAGAATGTCCGCCTGCTCCGATGAGGCCGCAAAATACCTGTATCTAAGATCATTCGTCAAGCCGGAGGATTTTCCGTCCTTATGCACGGACAAGTACCGTGCCGCCCTTGACAACAGGATTTGTCGGGCAAAAGGGTATATGTCCGGCCTATTTGACCTTTCAGGGAATGAAGACAGCCTAAACCGTATGATTTATGCGGATTTCCATTCCTGGCTGCCTGACGTGCTTATGACCAAGATGGATATAGCATCCATGAGAAATTCCCTTGAAGCCCGATCTCCGCTGCTGGATCACAATCTGGCTGAATTTGCCTGGAATCTGCCGCCGCAAATGAAGACAAGGGGATTCCGTGGCGGCGGCTCAAAATGGCTGTTCCGTCGCACATTCGCCCATCTGCTGCCGCAGGAGCTGCTTGGTCGCCACAAGACCGGTTTCGGCATACCACTGGGTCGCTGGATGCGTGGCAGACTGAAAGAAACATGGCTGCAAACATGCCTGAATGGCGATGCCATAAGACGAGGACTTTTCAATCAGAAGGCATTGGAGACAATGGCGGAAGAGCATTTTAGCGGCAGACAGGACAACGGCTATCAGATGTGGTCCCTGCTCATGCTTGAAAACTGGTTCCGCCGTTTTGAACCGGAATTCAAGATGTAAAAGACAATGAGCAATTAGCAATGAGCAATTGTGGAAATTCTCTATTTATGCCTATCTTCACACTGAAGAAAACTGGCAAAAGTGCCATAGTGTTTCAGTGTAAATTTTATAGAAAATGCCCTTGCTGAATACGTCGGCTGGCCTCATTTCCATTCTTCTGCTAGGAGAAAGTCCCTTAGATTTATATGCCTTATGCCATTGCGGCTCATGTCAAATTCATCCATTGAAACTACATATTTGGGAAAAATTAAGTTTTTTTACATCTATAACCGATAATCAAGTGAAAAAATCTAATTTTGACGATTATAGACGACAAAATTATAAAAATATTGAATTGTTTTGGTTGTAAATGGAAAAAACAATTGTGGAAATTCCCTTTTTTCGTCATGCTGAACTTGTTTCAGCATCTCTCCTAATATTTCTCTCTATGGAAGAGAAGATCTTCACTATAGGTGTAAGTGGAAGTTGTTTTATTCGGCACAAAAAACAGCGTGCATGGGCTGTTTATGCACGCTGGTTTTCAGCTTGCAGATTGCTGTTTAAGGAAACCCGGCTCGCAGTGCGAGGCGGGTAAATTAAACCTTTTTTATTTAGAGGGAATCTTTAGAAAAAACTATTCTATTTTACCAACCAGCTGGGGGCGGCTTATTGTTATACTTGACAAAGGGGGCGGCTTATTGTGCCACGGCTCTGCCGAGCCGAACAAGCGGAAGCCCTGAAATTATAAATGTTGAAGAATGAGTATGCAGATAAAATTAATGTGAGCAGTCTTTAACTGGAGAAAACGAATGAAAAACGTATTATTATCCTTGTTAATTATAGCAGCTGGATATGCCTTTTATGTCTATACTCAGAATATGAACGATATGAGACAAAAGTTAGGGCTTATGCAGAATGATGCGGCAAAGTATCAGGAAGAAATGACAAATTTGAAAAAAGAAAATGCTGCATTAAAAGATAATGTTGCACAGCTTGAGACTAAAAACAAAGAGCTTGAGGCACAGGTTGCGGAGCTTAGCGAAAACGAGCAGAACAAGTTTAACAAAGCCTATGACCTATTAAACAATGCTAGGGAAGCCTCAGATTACCGTGGCGCGGAAGAGGCTTTTGCGTCATTTCTTGCAAAATATCCGGCTTCTGCCTATATAGAACAAGCAAAAAAAGCCCAAAAAGAAGCTAACACCAAAGCTCAACATTTGGAATGGATTGATAAACAAAAAATTACAATAAAACAGCAAATTAAGGATAACAATTGGGCTGCTGCTGAAGAAACAGCAAACTCGCTAGGCAAATATATAGACAAAGAAGAATATGAAAAATACAAACAAACAATATATGAGGAAAAAAATAAGCCAATAGAAACTACAATTGGGAATTTGATTTCATACCAAGAAAAGTTTCATAAAAAGCGCATTAAGATTAACGCTACTTGCCAATCAATAAATCTTGCAGAAAAGTATCTTTATGTTGAAGATTCTGGTTTTAGTATTAGGGTCGGATACGGGCGTTTCCCAAGTCTAGTTGCACGGTTTGCAAATAATCCAAGATGTAATAATGTTAAAATTGTCGGAGAGTTTTGGGCCTCTCGCTATTCTTTTGGTGAGTTTATTGATAGAGCTATACGTGCAGAAAGTATAGAAGACTTATTTTAATTATATGGTTATGTGTGATAATGTTATTTTGTGGAAAAATTATAGATTAACCCTTTCTTATACAGCCCCTGAATCAATAAAACGTACTGTAAGGAAGAATAAATGAGCAAAATCACTCTTGAACGATACTTTTACCCGGTAGGCCAAGGCCTGTGCTGCCATGAAAGATTTTATGGCTTTAATCTTGTATATGACTGCGGAAGTGGAATTAAGGAACAACCGGATAAAGATATTTGTGGAAGTGTAAAAAGTTTTTTTTCTGGTAATGAAATAGATGTTTTGATATTGTCTCATTTTCATTATGATCATACGAATATGCTTGATGCTCTGATTGATGCCAAAATAAAAATCAAGAAAATCATTATTCCTTACATAGACAAAGCAGAATACAATATCCTTTGCTATATAGATGGGAATTGTAATATTAAATTGCTGGATTCAGCATTAGAG
>R20__coassemble_1796_pt1 | contig 10860 bp, 11 predicted proteins | sample R20__metabat2_high_PE_044 | metagenome-assembled genome bin R20 | reverse complement strand
AAAAGAAGATAAAGTTCTTTTTTCTGTGTTTCCAATGAGCAGTTAGAAATGAGCAATTATCAACTGAGGAGATTATTTATAACAAAAGTTAAAATTCTCGTTGTAAATAATTCTGACAAGGATTAGAAATTTTGAATGAGAATATCGTTTTTTGTCTTTATCAATGTTTCCCTAAAATGATTATAAATCTTCCCCTGTTAACGAGGAGTTATATTCATGGGAGGGGAAACAGATATAATTTTTGGAATACCAGATGTTTCAGAAAAATTATTAACTTCTTTCAAAATGTAAGAAATCATGACAATAATTCAGCTATACTTGACAATGTACGAAGTGTTAGACACCATATGGCAGGAAAGCAAAAATGAAGATCTTGCCTGTTATCTGTCTGAAAGCAGCCCATATACATTTACTGGTTAAAAAACTGGTAAAAGATGTATAAGTGCGGATGCCGCGGCATACCGTGATTTCAAAAAATATATGCTTGGACGTTTCCATGATGGAGTTGTTTCCAAGGACAAATCTTATGAAAGCATAAAAGAGTTCCTAAGCACTACATTTGACAATTTCTGGCCGGGTGTTTCAAAATCCTTCTGCCTAATATCCAATGAAGAGTGGGGAGAATTATTTGACCTAGGACTAGAAAACTTCAAGGATGAGACAGAGGACAAGCGGGAAATATAAACGAGATTCAAAGCAGATTTTTTCGGACATGGCAATCTTTAACCAGTTTGTCATGTTATTTTTATTTTTATGGAGATAACTTTAAAAAATGGAAAAACAAAAAATTCATTTCCTGAGTAGCAGGTTAGTCATTAACCTGAATTTCGTAAAATTGACATATAAAATAAATAAATATAAAATTAGTATAAGTCTGCCTTATATGGCGGAATAAGATTTATTTTTTAGCGGAGAGAATAAATGGCTGAAATAATATCCATAGCCAACCAGAAAGGCGGAGTAGGAAAGACTACTACTTCCATGAATCTTGCGGTTGCCTTGGCAGTTTTGAATTTTGAAACATTATTGATTGATTTTGATCCTCAGAGTAATGCGTCTTCAGGACTTGGTGTAATCCCCGAGGAGGATGATTGTACCGTTTATGATGTCCTTTGTGGCAATTGCAAGGCCGAGGATGCGATTTACCAATCCTCGGTGGAGTGGTTGGACGTGATGCCTGCTGACAGGAATCTTGCTGCCGCGGAAATAGAGCTTGTGGATCAGGAAGATCGTGTATTTTTCCTAAAAAAGGCAATAGAGGGCATAAAGGGAATGTACAAGTTCATAATCATTGACTGTCCTCCTTCCCTGGGACTGCTTAGCCTAAATGCCCTAAACACCTCCGATTCCGTAATAACTCCAGTACAGTGCGAATACTATTCCATGGAAGGATTGGCATATTTCATAAGCACGGTTGCGAAAATCAACGAGAACATGAATCCTAATCTGAGGGTTGATGGCGGAATTATAACGATGTTTGATTCACGCATAAACCTGGCAAATCAGGTCAAGGATGAGATAAACAAGTTTTACGGCGAAAAAATGTACAAGACTTTCATTCCTCGCAACGTAAGTCTTGCCTCGGCACCGAGCTTTGGCCAGCCTATTTTCATGTATGACCACGCTTCCAGAGGAGCGAAGGCATACAAGGATTTCGCACTTGAATTTCTTTCCCGTCGTGGAATTGATATAAAACCCTACAAGAAGGCCGTGATAAACCTGAGCGGTGGCAGCGGATTCAAAGGTGATGAAACCTGGGGCAAGGATTTTTTCGTAAAAAGCAAAAGGATTATCAAGGAAAAAAAGAAATAGGATTTTCTTCGGACAAATTTAATTTTTGAGGACAATATATGGCAAAGAAAGCATTAGGAAGAGGTTTGGATTCCCTGTTTCAGTCAAGATATAAGAAAGACAATGAGCAGGCAAAAGAGGTCTCTTCAGAAAAAAAAGAAGAAATAAAGATTGAAACCTTACAGGAAGATACGGAAAAACCGTCGGAAATCACCGATTTGGAAATTGAAAAGAAAGAAGAGCCTGTGATCGCAAAAGAGGCTTCAGCCGACCCTGTTCCCGTGATTGAAAAAAAAGACGAGGATCTGAAGGCAGAACCGCAGGAAAAAAAGTCTGTCCTGGAATATGTAATAAGCATTCCTGTAGAAAGGATAAGACCCAATATGTATCAGCCCCGTCGTAATTTTGACGAGGAAATGTTGCGTGAGCTGGCAGAATCCATAAAGGAAAATGGATTGTTGCAACCTATTACCGTATGGAAGGACGATGACAAGGAATATTACGAGATTATTGCTGGAGAACGTCGTCTCAGAGCCTGCAAGCTCGCCGGAATGACTGAGATAAATGCGATAGTAAGGGAAAATCTGTCTGACGAGAAAAAACTGGAACTTGCCCTGATAGAGAACATTCAGAGGGAGGATCTCAATGCCATAGACACGGCATTGGCATACAGGCAGCTGATTGACCATTTCGGACTGTCCCAGGCGGATATTTCCAGAATAGTAGGAAAATCCAGGGCAGCCATATCAAATACGCTGCGTCTTATGGAGCTGGAGGAGAACATTCGCAACTCCGTCAGATCGGGGTTGATAAGCGAGGGACATGCGAGGGCATTGCTTGCAATACCGGACAAGGCCAAGAGACAGCAGGCTTTCCAGAAAATAGTAGCGGAAAGAATGACGGTACGAGAGGCAGAGGAACTGGCACAGAATTACCATCTGGAGCTTCCTGACGAGGAAAATGCCGTATCAAGACGCATTGTCGCAAAAGCCCCGGAGATAATAGACATGCAGTCCATGCTTTCAAGACATTTTGGCTCCCGAGTGGAGATAAAGCCATCTTCAAACGGCAAAAAGGGAAAGATAGTCATTAGCTATTATACTCTTGATGACTTTGAACGCATAACGTCAATACTGCGGAGGTGAAAAATGTTTTCCAAATTCAGGTTGTTGCTTTCTGCCTTTCTGTTTTTCTTCATGATACTACCATTGCATGCGGAGGGGAAGAAGGGCGTGTTTGCGACGGAATCCCCAACCCCGGCCTATGTGGCTGCTGAAAACAATCTTTCCAAATTCTATCTTTATGCCGATGGGGGCTTTCATGCTGACTGGTACGTTGGCTACAACAACTGCTGGACCATTCAGCTGCCAAACATAAAGACATCAGGATTCAAAAAGGCATATCTTGGTGCGAAGATAGGACGGGCAAAGACAAAGTCATGGCCAAATTCCTGGGACAATGATCCTATTCCTGGAAAGATACATATAGCCATAAACAATACATATTCCTTCAATTCCGAACATTCATATCTTCTGGCGGAAGCTGCCGATCTGCCTCTGGAGCCACTTCCGGGGGATTATCTGGAAGGTGTTGATTCCGCACAGTGGTTCTGGACGGAGATACCTATTTCCAAAATATCCAGTGCGGAAGGGACTTCAAACTATATCGCATTGTGGTCTTCTGGCAAGGATTTTGTATCCTCGTCGTCAGCACCGATAGTTGCCGCAGCAATGAGTGATGATGGAATGGAGAATGTCTGGCTTTCCCGTTCAATCAAGGGAGCTCCGCCAATGGGAGATTCAGCACTAGAAACCCCTATTGCGGGATTGAAGCCCGCGATAGCCATAAAACTCGTCCCACAAAACAATTTCAAGGTTGTCATAAAAGGTTTTTACGCCATTCCGACAGACAATGGAATAGACACGTTCTTCACTGCGGTAGGAGAGGATGTCCGTGCGGCGTGGCTGGAGATTTCTTATGACAAGTTTGACTGGAAGAAGATAGGCAGGTATTTCTTCCGTTCCCCATATTTCCGTTCATTCGGAAGAACGGAAATATCCTCTGGAATGTTCTACATTCGTGCGGCTGCGGTGGATTCCCTGGAGAATATCGGATATTCCGAAGCCATAAGGATACCGGCATACAAGAAAGGCAATTGATTGAAAATGAAAAAAATTGACATAGCGGTGGTTGGTGCCTCCGGAATGGTAGGCAGGGAACTTCTGGATCTTCTTGAAAAGAGAAATTTCCCAGTAGGGAATTTTTATCCTTTCAGCTCCGGCAGACGTGAGGCAAAGGTTCTTTTCCTAGGACAGGAATATTCCTGCATAGCCCCGACATTTGAGGATTTGAAAAAGGCTGAACTTGTCTTTTTTGTTTCCATGGACGAGGTTTCCGCGGAATTTGCACGCAGGCTTGCGGACGCTGGTGTTTTCTGCATAGACGATTCCTCGTATTATCGCATGGCGGAGGATGTCCCACTGTGCATACCGGAGGTGAACCGTTCCGCCCTGCTACAGGGCAAATGGAAGGGCAGCCGCCTGATAGCCGGTCCAAACTGCACAATCACCGGTGCGGCGGTATCATTGGCGGAAATACACCGAAAGTACAGGATAATGGAATTGAGAATAGCGTCGTACCAGGCAGTATGCGGTGCGGGCAGGGAAGCCATGCTGCAGATGGAGCGTGAGATAAGGAATTATGCGGAAACCGGCAGATATCCTACGGAAAAAGGCGTATTTCCCCATCCAATTGCTTTCAATCTCTTTCCACAGGTGGGAGGATTTGATGATAACGGGGAATGTTCCGAGGAGTGGAAGGTTTCCGCCGAATTGAAGAAAATACTGTCAGCACCGGATATGAGGGTAAGCTCGGTCACCGTCAGGGTTCCCGTCATGAGGGGACACTCCCTTGGAATATGGGCAAAAACGGAAAATTCCTGGAATCTTGCTGATTTGGAGAACATTCTTGAACATACAGAAGGACTTACATTCTTCAAGAAGCCGGAGGACTATCCTACGCCACTCAGATACGGTACGAGGACGGAAGGCGTGTATGCTGGCCGTCTGCGTCAGGCGGAAACGTCGGAAAACGAGTTTCAGCTGTGGACGGTGTCTGACAACCTATACAAGGGGGCTGCCCTGAATTCCGTACAGATTGCCGAGTTTCTTGTTTCACAAGGCATACTTTGATTGAAAATCGGAAAAAATACTTATGAATCTGATTATGGAATTGTTCCCGTCGTTGGCCAAAGATCCGGAAGCCGCTGCGAATTACCTGGCAGGTCTTATTGTCTTTGCCGTTTTCGCAGCGGTCTTTCTCATTATATACGTCGGAAGGAAAAAGGAAAGGAAACGTACACTGGATCTTCGCAGACACGCCGAGGAGAGAGGCCTTTTTTTTGAAGAGAAGATGGATATTCCTGGCAGCTTTGAAAACATTGAGTTTTTTCTGAGGGGACACGGCATTGAGGCTTCCAATCACACTGCATCCATAAGGGCGGGAAATCATCGTTTTGACGTGTTTGACTACGAATATGTGACGGGTTCAGGCAAGTCAAGGACACTGCACAGGTACGCATGCGCGTATTCCCACCTAAAGCAGACATATAACAGGGAAATTCCTGTCTTTGAGCTTGTTCCAGAAAACATTTTCCACAGAATCGCGGACAAGTTCACCCATTCGGATATTGATTTTGAATTTTATCCTCATTTTTCAAAACTGTATCGTCTGACAGGCATATCAGAGGAGGATGTCAGGGCCTTTTTCAAGCCGGCGGCCCTTTCTTGTCTGGAATATCATCCCAATCTTGAAATATATTCAAACGGTGAGGATATAGTTATTTGCCGCAAGGGTCATTTGAAATCAGAAGAGATGTTTGATTTTGAAGACGAGGTCAGTGAGATCATACAGGTTTTTGCCATGTGATTGTCTTTTTGTCTGACTGAAAAATGGAAAACCCGGAATTTCCGGGTTTTTTTACACAAAAACAAGCCGCAGCACAAATTTGTAAATCTGCGTTGCGGAGGAGTTCAAGAGAAAACAAGAAACGGATTATTTCTTTTCTTCTTGTTGTTGATTGTCGTGTTCTTCAACAAATTTTTTTATGTCTTCAAAACCCTCTATGATCAGACGGGCTTTTGAAAGGCCAAAGGAAAAGGGATACTTGTCGTTTTCATTCCTTTTCAGAATGAGAACAGGCTGGCCTTTGTATTCTGTTTTTTCAACTATCATGACTTCCTCCGTATAGCTTGCCGCCACAAGGCAGCAAGGGTCATAACATTATAATAACAAATAAATAAAGAATAATCAAATTTATATTTTTACTTATAAATATTTCAGAAACACTGATTTTGTATTTGTATATTTGTTATAATAAAATAAGATTATGTTCTCTAAGGCAATGGTCAATAGATGATTTCCAAACTTATATATGCCCTGTTTAAAACAAAAGGACTCCTTGGAGTTGACATAGGATTAAATTCCGTCAAGCTGTCAAGGGTCAAAGCCGGCTCCCACAAGTTGAAGGCTGTTGAATGTGGTTCTTTCCCACTTGACATTCCGGAAAACGCCTCGTCTGCGGACAGGATAAGCCTTGTTTCCTCAAAAATGAGGGAGATTATCAGAAAAAGTGGGATAGGATGCCGCAACGCTGCCATCCTTCTTTCAGAAAACGAGGTAAGGATTGCCTACTCCCTCCTGGACAGAAGACCGGAAGACAGCTTCCGTGAGGCATGCAGGAAGGAGGCGGCAAGACTGTTTTTCAATTCCGAAGATATGCTCATTGATTATGATATCGTGGGAGAAGTCTTGGAAGATGGTGTTCCCAAGGTGCGAGTTGTCTTTGCAGGAGCGAAAAAGGAGACCGTAAGTGAGAAGGTCCTTATCTGCGAGCAGGCGGGTCTGGAACCAGTGATTGTCATTCCTGCCCCCTTTGCCTTTGAAAGACTGTTGAATGTCGTCAATGGAAAAAACAAGGAAAATTCCCTTTTTGTAAAACTTGGCAAAAAGAATGCCGAAATGTGCCTTATGTCGGAAAACAGGGTCTTTTCCGTGCGTTCCGTTGCCGTAGGAAGCTCAATGGCGGACAATGAGATATCCGGAAAGCTCAATGTTCAGCCAGAAGTGGCGGAAGAAATAAAGAAACGTTATGAAATTCCTCTGAGTGATGAGGAAAAAATAGCTGTCCTTGACCGTTTCAGCAGGGAGGAGTCGGCATCAATAGCCGCCAAAAGGCATTATCTTGACCTTCTCGTGGCGGAAATAGACCCGTTTGTCTATCTTTCCGATGTTAAAATATCCTCCGTGACTGTTTCCGGCGGTCCTGCCGCTTCAGACAGCGTGTGCCAGTTTCTTGAAAGACATCTGAAACTTCCCGTATCAATATTTCCAAAGGATTTGAACATTTCAAAAAAAACACGAAAGCTGATGGGCGGTGAGGTTTGTTCATACGTTCCGTCTGCCGCGGCCTCGCTTTCCCTGACGCACAAATCAGGATTGACGGATATAAACCTTCTTCCCTTTGGTCGGCCAAAATATGGAAAAGGAATAGCGATAGCCGTAAAGGCACTGATTTACATATCCTTCGCGGCCATGATCGCGGCCTTGTTTGCAATACATGGTACTGAGGTTGCACTTAAGGACTCCCTTGCGGCAAAGACCGCATCTCTGGCAGCCGCGGCGGTACAGGAGGAAGCCCCAGAATTGGAGGCCTTGCATAAGGAATTGGACGAGCTTTCGGATTATGTGTCAAAATCCGAATCAATAGTTTCAAGCAGGGCCTTGTCCGCAGGTCTGACGAGGGAAATATCGGAAACATTGCCAAATGATGTTTTCATTACTTCAATGGTAGTCGAGGAAAATGGAACAGGTGGTCTTTCTGTGGCAATAAAGGCCATGTCAAAAAATACCGAGGCCATATCCGGCTGGATAGACGTGATTTCAAAAAGAGAGGGTTTTTCAAAGTCCTCATCAGAATCGGCGACAAAGGATCCCGCTTCGGAAAATTATTATGTAATGCCGGTAAGATTTGAATACAGGGGAGGCATCTTATGATAAGGCCACTACTTTCCTCTGGACAGAAAATACGTGCCATTTTGTGTTTTGCTGGTCTTGTGACAATAGGATATTTTTACTATACATATCTTTTGAATCCCGCTCTCATATCCCTGGAGGGTGTACGTCATTCCCTTGAAGAAATAGAAAAAAAGCCTGTCAAAAGGGAAATGAGTCAGTCCTCCGTTGCTTTGAAGGAAGAAATTTCTGAACTTCAAAAAAGAAAAAAAGCCCTTGACAAGGATTTTGCCAAGGAAAAGAACATCAGGCTTACACAGATAGTGAACTCTCTGGGACAGCAGCAAGGTGTTGACTTGCGCAAATCCCTGAAAATCAATCAGCAGGAGCAGGGGAATTTTATAAAGGCCAATGTCACACTGACTGCAGTAGGAAAATATGAGGACATAAGGAATTTCCTTTCGGATCTGGCCGCTAAAGGATGCATAATAAGGACTGCCGATATGGCTGTGAACTCTGAAAACAGGAATTCACTAAAACTTTCACTTTCATTTGTGTATTACAGGTATAACAAGTGAGAAATCCGTAAAAAAGGCGGCACGAATGTTTTTCCGTATGTTTTCCAGAAACGGTAAAAAAACGCTGACAGTCATGTTTGCTGCGGCGTTTTTTGCTTTTGCAAATGTCCTGCCCTGCACCGCGCAAAAAAAGGCATCTGATTCACGTTCTGCCACAATCCAGAATGCCACAAATGACAAGACATACAGGGATCAGCTTATATCAGATCTGATGTTAAGGGCACAGGTGGCGGACAAGATGATAGAGACGGGTATTGCCGGGTCGTTTATTGATCTGTCAAAATTTAAAAATTCCGCGGAGTTAAAGGCTGCCCTGGTAAGCTGGATCGCGAGAAATCCTGACAAGGCGGCGGTATATGCGGGGATGATATTGGGCGACAGGAATGCCAAAAGGGAGTTTGGCAGTGCGAGCGGATCGGAAATTACCGTAGACAAGGATGGAAACATCAGGTATACCCAGTACAAGTACTTTCTTTCCGACGGTTTCATGTCAAAGATAAAGGATCTTGCCGCCGCCGCCAACGATCCAAATGCCAGCATGGAAAGGATGGTTCTCGCAGGCCGCAACATGTATGACGGCACTTCCTACCGCACAAGGGGTGGAAGTGGAAAACTGATGGGAAATGCCCCTCCGGTTTCCGCGGCGGATAGTGGAAATTCCTATTCAGGCGGTTCGGCGGCGGCTTCAACAGCTAAATCCCTGCCTGCTGTCTACAAGGGTACTTATGACGATTACAAACTGAATCGCAAGGCATTGGATCGCGAGACAAGTCATGCGGAACAGCTGATATCGTTCTTCCGCGGGGATGGGAACGGACCAAAAGGGGCGGAGCAGTATTATGCCTATGCCTGGAAGGCTTATGGCAGGTTTGAGAGTTTTGTCTCTCCCCTGAAGTCCCGCAAGGTTATAACGGAAAGCGAGTCGGAAAAGCTGGAGCAGCTACGTGCGGATCTCAGGCGTTCATTGGCGGGGCTTTCATTACGTCTTATGGCTGTGTATGCGGAGGAGATGTCAAAAGGCCTGAAAAAGGACTATCCCGGCCATGCGGCGATTATGAAATCGCTAAGGAAATTGCTTGAAAGCCTTGATTCCAGACTTGCTGCTGCTGGTCAGACTGACGATCTTGCCCAGATTTCGGACATACTGTCTATGGCAAATGCGGAATTTTCATCGTTCTATATGGCATATTCCCTTTACAGCAATGCGGCACATCTAAGGGAACAGGCATCAGACCTGCCCTTTTCCTGTCTTTATGACAAGCTTGTTTATTTCCTGCTTGAAAATACATCTCCACAAAGTCCTTATGTAAAGGCAAGACAAGGCCTTGCCAGGGCGGCGTATGAATTTGATCCTGTCATGGAGCAGGCTGCCGTTGGCAATTCCGACGCTGTGATATCAGGTGGGAAAATGGATATTCTTGGCGATTACATTGAGAACGTACGCAGGTTTTCCGATGCCAATAGGAAATATCAGTATTTTTCCTGGGGTTTCATATTCCGTCCATTTGAGTTGCTGCCTGTAGTCAGCAGCAAGGGAATAACCAGTTTCAGGATATCGTTCCCATGGCTGGAATACAAGATGATGAGACATCTGGAAAATACGGCAGAGAACAATGCCTCAAAAGCTGGCAGTCCCGACAGCGGTAAAAGCATTTAAATACCTTCCCCTTTGGAGTGTGTGTTTATGGCGAAAACAAATTCCTTTGGCTTTAAATCAAGGATAATACTTGTATCACTTGTTTCATTTCTTCTCGTTTTTTTATTTTACAAGCTGGTTCTTTATTTCACCTCGTCAAATTATTTTTCCGTGCTGGATATGAAACAGGTTTTTCCATCGTTGCTGTACGGAATACGTTTTGACATAAATGTCATTGCTGTTTTCCTGTTCCCTCTTTTTATCATTCTGTCTTTTCCCATAAGGAACAGGATATTCATAAAGACAATATCGTTTCTGATTTGTACTATATTCCTGGCAATGTCCCTTTTTCTTGCCGTGGACATTGTCTTCTTCAGCCTTTTCAATAATCATATCGGCGTTGAGATTCTGACGAGTCTTACCCATTTTGGACTTTTTGCCCAGCTTGCCTTTTCAACATATCTGAACCGAATAAGGGAAGACAGCCTTTATTTTCCTAATTTCTACTCCTCTGGCACAAGATCACTTCTGGGCTGCGGGTCTACATTGTTTTCCATGCCATATATATGGGGCGTGCCTACATTGAACAATGGCCTTGCGGCGAAGAATCTGAGCAGGATGGCGGAGATTTTCAAAATGGGAACTCCTGGTTCAGGGAACCGCAGTCCGTAGAAGCCGTGTCAAATATGACGGAAGAAGAGAAAAAGGCAATAGCCTTTGGCGAGACGGCATACAGGGCAATGCGTGACAATCGCTGGAAAAAGAAGTGAAACACAGAAAAAAGTGTCTTTTTTGGCTTAATGTGCAAAATTGTTGGTGACAATAGTTTTTTATCTGCCAATA
>R20__coassemble_1721_pt1 | contig 11174 bp, 11 predicted proteins | sample R20__metabat2_high_PE_044 | metagenome-assembled genome bin R20 | reverse complement strand
ACGCCTTTAAGGCCGCGCACGTCATAGAATTCAACCTTTTCAAGGTCTTTCTTCGTGATGAGGTATGCGCCTGTGCGGAGGGCTGCCTCCATAACGCCGCCGGTAGCGCCGAATATTGTTCCTGCGCCGGTGTAGTCGGCCATCATGTCATCGCCTTTGCCGTCTTCAAGTTTTGCGAACTCAATTCCGGCCTGCTTGATCATCTTGCCAAGCTCGCGGGTTGTAAGAACGTAGTCCACGTCCTGATAGCCGCTGGACTTCATATTGTCATCCCTGTCAATTTCCTGCTTTTTGGCCGTGCAGGGCATTACGGAAACAACAACAATGTCCTTGGGATCAATTCCCATTTTCTGGGCATAATATGTCTTTGCGACCGGGCCTACCATCTGATGCGGTGATTTTGCGGAGGACAGATGTGGTATCATGTCCTGGGCGAATTTCTCCACATAGTTTACCCATGCCGGGCAGCAGCTGGTGAGCAGCGGCAGAACGCCGTTGTTGGTTACTCTGTCCACAAGTTCGCTTCCCTCTTCCATAATAGTGAGGTCTGCGCCGAAGTTTGTGTCAAATATGCCCTTAAAGCCAAGCGCGCGGAGAGCGGAAAGCATCTTGCCTGTGCAGTTTGTTCCTACTGGCAGGCCGAACTCTTCGCCAATGCCTACGCGCACGGCGGGGGCGCATTGCACTATGCAGTATTTCTTGCTGTCAAGAAGGGCATCCCATACATAGTCTGTCGCATCTTTTTCAACAATCGCTCCCACTGGGCAGTGGGCGGCGCACTGGCCGCAGTTTATGCAGGGGGAATCCGCAAGCTCCACTTCGCCGCCGGCTTTCATTTCTGTTGAAATTCCGCGGGATATTGAGCCTAACGCATTAATTTTCTGCACTTTCTGGCAAACCTGTACGCAGCGTCCGCACTGTATGCACTTTGTTGTGTCAATCTTGATGCTCTTTGAGGAGCAGTCCAGGGTCTGCGGAATTTCGTTGACGATGTTCGCAAAAGGAATATCGCGTATGCCGAAATCCGAAGCCAGCTGCTGAAGCTCGCAGTTATGGTTTCTTTCGCAGGAAAGGCAGTCCTGTGGATGATTGGAAAGTATGAGTTCAAGAACAGTCTTGCGTGTCCTCATAAGCTCCGCATCCTGTGTGATTGCCTCCATTCCTTCCGCAACCTTGGTGGTGCAGGCACGCATTGTGCGATAGCCTGGCCCCATCTTGACCTTTGTCACGCAGAGGCCGCAGCCTCCGGTGGCTTCCAGGTCGTCGTTGTAGCAGAGAGTGGGAATGTTGAATCCCGCCTGTTTCGCGGCCTCAAGAAGGGTAATGCCTTCTTCAACCTGTACTTTTTTGCCGTTAATGGTTATATTGATCATGGCTTATCCTCTTACTATGGCTTTGAATTTGCACTGGTTGAAGCAGAGACCGCATTTTATGCACTTGCTCTGGTCAATAGTGTGTTTCTCGCGTACTTTGCCGCTGATGGCTTTGACAGGGCAGTTGCGTGCGCAAAGTGTGCAGCCTTTGCAGGCATCAGTGATTACATATTTGGCAAGTTTTGAGCATTTGCCGGTCTTGCATTTCTTTTCCTTGATATGCTCGTCATATTCATTGCGGAAATATCTGAGCGTGGAAAGAACCGGGTTCGGGGCAGTCTGTCCCAATGCACACAGTGAAGCCGTCTGCATTGCCTTGGCAATCTTCTCAATGTTCTCTATGTCCTTTTCCGTGGCAGTGCCTTCTGTCACCTTGCGGAGCAGTTTGAGCATCTGGTATCCACCTATGCGGCAGGGAGAGCATTTTCCGCAGGATTCGTCGACGCAGAATTCAAGATAGAATTTTGCAATGTCAACCATGCAGTCTGTCTCGTCCATGACGATGAGGCCGCCTGATCCCATAATCGCGCCTATTTCCTTCAATGTCTCATAGGTTATAGGCTTGTCAAAGTACTGCGGGGGAATTACGCCGCCGGAAGGACCGCCTGACTGAACGGCCTTGACCTCTGTTCCGTGTGTCGGGCCGCCGCCGATGTCGTAGGCGACTTCGCGAACTGTCATTCCGAGGGGGATTTCCACGAGGCCGGTGTTCTTTACCTTTCCGGTCATTGCGAACACCTTTGTTCCGCGGGATTTGCCCTCGCCGATGGATGCGTACCAGTCTCCGCCCTTGCTAAGAATGTACGGAACGTTTGCAAGCGTTTCAACATTGTTGACGGTGGTAGGCTTCTGCCACAGACCGCTCTGTGCCGGGAATGGCGGTTTCGGGCGTGGAGTGCCTTTGAGGCCTTCCGTAGATGCTATGAGGGCTGTTTCCTCGCCGCATACGAATGCTCCAGCACCGTAGCGTATTTCAAGATCGTAATTGAATCCTGTTCCGAGAATGTTCTTGCCGAGCAGGCCTGTCTTGTAGCAGGCATCTATGGCAATCTGAATGCGCTCAATGGCAAGCGGATATTCCGCACGGATATAGAAATATCCCTTGCATGCTCCGGTCGCAAAACCAGCAATGATCATTCCTTCGACGATTGAATGTGGATTTCCTTCCAGCAGGGAGCGATCCATGAACGCACCCGGGTCGCCTTCGTCGCCGTTGCAGATCATGTATTTCTCGTCGCCCTTGGATTTGCGGGTAAATTCCCATTTCATTCCGGTGGGGAAGCCTGCGCCGCCACGTCCGCGAAGCTGGCTCTTCTTCATTTCCTCAATGGTGGCTTCCGGTCCAATTTCAAGGGCCTTCACAAGTCCCTGATAACCGCCGTGGCCGATATATTCATTGATGTCTTCCGGATTGATTCTGCCGCTGTCGTGCAGAAGGATACGATGCTGCTTCTTGTAGAAGGGAATATCATCGCGTTTTGCGTATGTTTTGCCGTCGGCAGGATTCTTGTAAATAAGTCTTTCAATGACTTCGCCTTTCATAATTGTCTTCTCGACAATTTCCGGCACGTCCTCAACCTTTACCTTGGTGTAGAAAATGTCCCCGACGCTGACAAGAGGACCCTGGGCGCAGAAGCCCTGGCATCCGCTCTTTGAAATGTATGTGGAGCCTTCGCGGCATCCCTTTGTTATCTCAATGGTATAGTCAAGGCCACGTTTCTTGTATTCTTCCTGGAAAGCCTTGTAAATGTTCATGGAGCCGCTAGCTACGCAGCCTGTTCCGCCGCACACTATGATGCGGTTTTTCATTTTGGCCATTTCCTCATTAAAGGCCTTCTTTATATTTTCAATCTTTTCGTTCATGCTGATTGTTCTCCCTTGTCAAGGCCTTCAAGTATGCCTTTCACCTGAGACGCTTTTACCTGTCCGTAAATCTTGCCATTAATGGAAATCACGGGGGCAAGGCCGCAGCAGCCAAGGCAACGCAAGCCTGCTATGGCATATTTGCCGTCCTTGGTCGTCTCGCCTTCCTTAATGCCTATCAGTTTGTCAAGCTCTGCAAGAATCTCCGGCGCGCCTTTGAGATAGCAGGCCGTGCCTGTGCAGACGTTAATCTGGTATTGGGGCGGGGGGGTCAGCTTGAAGAAATGGTAGAAGGTAAGAACTTCGTAAATCTTTGCAAGGGGGATGCCCGTGCCTTCCGACACTTCCATAGCTTTTTCGCGCGGAATATAACCGCATCTGCCCTGGATGGCATGCAGCATCATAACCAGGCTGCCCTTTATTGGCTTCCATTTGGCTATAATGTCGCTTATATCAACATTGGTCTGGGTCATTTAAATCTACTCCTTGGAGGTAGTTGTCCGGCATAAATGATTGCCCACTCATTTATGGGCATCGTCTATGCTTTCAAGTAAATTTTAACATAAAGCAATATAGTTAGGAAAGACTAACAAATTAAAAGACAGATCTGGCAAAAAAAAAGGTGCAAATATGTTAAAATATCGTAGAGCGATATTGTTGCAGGCATAGACAGGAATGGGCAATAGGCACACCCTACGCATATATTCTACGGATTTCACTCATGGAAATGTGAGAAGGCAGCTTTTTGCCTTTTCCGCCCCACTGTTCTTTTCAAACGCATTGCAGGTTGTTTACAATCTTGCTGACATGGTAATAGTTGGGAATGTCGTCGGAAAAAGTGGTCTTTCCGCAGTAGCAGTAGGTGGGGACATCACCCATTTCCTGACATTTCTTGTCATGGGATTTTCCAGTGCCGGACAGGTGATAATCTCGCAGTACATGGGAGCAGGACATACGGAAAAGCTCAACCGTTTTGCAAGCACAATGTTCGCATTCCTGCTCGGCAGTTCGGCCTTGCTAGGCATAATCTGCTTCTTTTTCCGTGTACAGTTATTGGGACTGATGAACACGCCTCCGGAAAGTTTCGCCGAGGCATTGAGATATGCCGCATGTTCAATACCGGGACTTGTATTTGTTTACGGATATAACACTTCCAGTGCGGTGATGAGGGGACTGGGGGATTCAAAGCATCCTTTTATCTTTATCAGCATGGCGGCAGTACTGAACATAATTCTTGACCTGATTTTCGTAATCAGATTTCAGATGGGGGCAATGGGAGCGGCTCTTGCCACAGTCATAAGCCAGGGAATAAGTTTTGTTGCCAGTTTCTCGTTCATAATGCGTAGACAGGAGGAATTTGGCCTTTCCCTGCGTCCAAGGGATTTTTTCCGAATAGACATTGATGTGCTTATGCCATTGCTCAAACTGGGCTTTCCTATGGCGATACGAAGCGCCAGCATACAGTTTTCCAAGGTATTTATGAATTCCTGGATCAATTCCTACGGAGTGGCGGTCTCGGCGGTGGGGGGGATTGCCAACAAGCTAAATGCCGTTGGCATACTGTTCGCAAATGCGATAGCGACATCCGGCTCGTCAATGGCAGGACAGAACATAGGTGCGAGGAAGTTTGAACGTGTACCGCAGATAATGCTTATCGCCGGAAAGATAACGTTAAGCATTTCCGCAATCCTTTCGGCAATAGTACTGATTTTCCCAAGACAGGTTTTTGGAATGTTCACGCAGGATGCGGAGGTTATGGCTGTAGCAATGGAGTATCTGCCTATTGCCGTAATATTCTTTTTCGGTGCGGCATCCCGTGCCCCAATGAACACGCTTATAAACGGTAGCGGAAACTATTATGTGAACCTGATAAACGCATTGCTGGATGCCGTGGTAATGCGTATTGGACTGTCCCTTCTGCTCGGCCTTGGTCTTAAAATGGGATATATGGGCTTCTGGCTGGGAGATTCCATAGCGGGATTCACGCCATTCGTGATAGGCCTTGTCTTCTACTTCAGTGGAAAATGGAAGACTAACAAGTACATAATTGGCAATTGAAAAAGCCGTTTCGGGAGTTTTCCCAAAACGGCTTTTTTCAGTAATTTGTCTTGTGGAATTACTTTGTTTTCAGAATAATGGCAGGACGTATCATTCCGAACTGGTTTGATGACTTTGTACCACTGCGGCGTACAAATCCTTTTGGCGATACGTAAGCACTGTATTCAACGGATCCTCCCAGATTCCTAAGCCACCACATGCAGGCATCCTTCGTTTCCGGCCTTACATTGTCAAATTTCTCAAGTTGTTTGAAAGCGTAAGGAGTCGGCTTTGTTATTCTGTCAGCTTCCTTTTTGAAGTACTTTTCTGCCTCGTCGGCATCGAGCATAAATACATGGTCTATGGTTTTCTTTGTTGGCAGATGGAATGAGAAGAATATCGTATAATTTTCAACCTCTGTGCCGATTATGGCAGCTTTTTCCTTCTCATCAAAGGCATTGTTGTAAAAGTCCTCATTCAGCCATGCCCTTATCTTGGAGTCCTCCCATTTCCCTTTTTCGGTAATGGAGTCAAAAGGCAGACTGTCAAGGCAATATCTGCTTATAAGCAGAAACATACCGTCTTTTACTTCTAGGACTATCCATTCTATAAGGGCAGGATGTCCGTTTTCATCATAAGGCCATTTGCCTAAGCTAATTATATCACCTGGTTTAATGTTTGTAAGATCTTGCATAACCTTCCTCTTTGAAAATCTTATAATTATTGTATTAAAATTTTCCTTGTTTGTAAATTGGATTATGAAATACGGAGACAATGGCTCAAATTTATGCTAGAATTTAATTATATTCAAATTTATCCAACTTCACAGGAGCATAAAATGCACGAATACAAGAAGGTTGATTATAAGAAGATAGATTTATGGAAGGATGTTCCCGAAAAGGACTGGTACGATTACAAATGGCAGCTGTCCCATGTCATAAGGGATATCCCTACGCTTGAAAAGGTTGCCGTTATCACTTCCGAGGAGAAAAAGGAATTACAGGCCTGTCTGAAAAAATTTACAATGGCCATAACTCCTTATTATGCGGCATTGATGGACAAGAAAAACAAGAGCTGCCCAGTCAGAATGCAGGCAATACCTCGTGCCAACGAGCTTTGTGAAGATCCGTCAGACCTGGCAGATCCTCTTCACGAGGACGTGGACTCCCCTGTTCCCGGTCTTACACACCGTTATCCGGATCGTGTGCTGCTGCTGGTAACAAATATGTGCTCAATGAACTGCCGCCACTGCACCCGTCGTCGTCTTGTGGGACACACCGACGTACATATGCCAAAGGAGCAGATTGACCGTGCCATTGAGTATATAAGAAAGAGCAAGGAAGTACGCGACGTGCTTATTTCCGGCGGAGATCCGTTCACACTGCCTGACGAGATGCTTGAGGACATCATAAGCCGCGTGCGTGCCATTGACCATGTTGAGATAATAAGGATCGGTACGAGAACGCCAGTGGTAATGCCAATGCGTATCACGGACAAGCTGGTGAATATGCTCAAAAAGTATCACCCGATTTATGTGAATACTCATTTCAACCATCCAAAGGAAATGACGGCGGAATCATACGAGGCCTGCCGCAAGCTGGCCGATGCCGGAATACCTCTTGGCAATCAGAGCGTCCTTCTGCGTGATGTAAATGACTGTCCGCAGATTATGAAGCGTCTTATGCACGAGCTGCTTATGGCCAGGGTAAAGCCTTATTACATTTATCAGTGCGACCTTTCAAAGGGAATAAGCCATTTCCGCACACCTGTTTCCAAAGGAATTGAGATTATAGAGAATCTTCGTGGTCATACGACCGGAATGGCCGTTCCTACATTCGTGATTGACGCGCCCGGCGGCGGTGGAAAGACCCCTGTCATGCCTACCTATGTAATCTCGCAGAACGAGCATCGTGTAGTGCTGCGCAACTATGAGGGCGTAATCACCACTTACACCGAGCCTATGAAATACGAGCATGAATGTAGCAGCAACTGCACATTCTGCCAGTCGGAAAGCTACAAGCCAATGGACGGCGTGGCAAAGCTGCTCAACGGCGAGCGCCTGACAATGGAGCCTGCCAATCTTATGCGTACAAAGCGCAATCACAAGAACGCATAACAAGACGGTGTTCATTACAGAAAAAAGCCTCCTCGCAAGGGAGGCTTTTTTTCAATTATCAATGAGAAATTATCAGTTAGCAATTGTGGAAATTACTAATTTTATATAATATAGGTATGACACATTTGGAAATAGCTTTTCTTTTTGTATTGAGTTATGTTCTCGGTGGAATACCCACCGGATACATAATAGGAAAAATGAACGGCGTGGATATACGGACAATTGGTTCTGGAAATCCAGGTACTGCGAATGTATTCCGCAATTTCGGACTAGGTGCGGGACTGCTTACATTCCTCGTGGATTTTATGAAGGGTTTTCTTCCCACCTGGATAGCCGTGCATTTTATGTTTGACCCGAACAACACCGAATGGTTCAGTCGTGGACACTGGTGGATTCCGGTCACAGTCGGCACACTTGCTATAGCCGGACATATTTGGACGATTTTCCTTAATTTCAAGGGCGGAAAGGGCGTTGCGACATCCGCAGGAGTATTCGCGGCATTGCTTCCATTGCCACTTTCCCTCGCACTTGCCACATTTGCGGTACTGGTCGCTATAACAAAGTATATCTCGGTAGGATCAATGGGAGCTTCCGTGGTCTTGCCGTTTTTCTGCTACTTCCTCTCCGAGCCTTATCAGAAGCCGTTTACAATTCTGGCCTGCTGCGTGTGCGTTTTGATTTTCTGCACTCATATAAACAATATACGCAGAATACTGAGGGGGGAGGAACTCACATATAGAAATCCGAAAACCGGGGAGATTGAGAAAAAATGAAAAACATAGAAGTAGCGGTAATTGGATCAGGCGTATGGGGAACGGCAATGGCCGGCCTTATGGCGGACAAGGATTATGACGTGAGATCCTGGGAGTTCAACAAGGAGACAGCGGCATTCCTGCAACAGAACAGGACGCATCCAATGCTTCCCTTTTATACCCTGTCCGACGGTGTGAGTATTTTTACAGAACTAAAGAACGCCGTACGCAATCCGGACATCATAATAATCGCCATAGATTCCCGATTTATAAGGAGTACGGTACGGGAGATACGGAAACTTCTTGACGGAAAGATAATGCCTTATATCATCACCCTTTCCAAGGGAATTGAGGCTGACACGTTCAAGACAGTATGCCAGATTGTTGAGGAGGAGCTGCCCGGATCTGAGGCCAAGGCAATGATAATGACCGGTCCCAGTTTTGCCGTAGAGGTGGCAGCCGCTGCCCCTACAAAGGTAGTCCTCGCCGGAAAAGACATTTATTCCGTCAGAGAGGCCGCAAAACTTATTGAGGGTGGGCCTCTTAAAATTGAAACTTCCGACGACCGTCTCGGAGCGGAACTTGGTGGATCGCTTAAAAACGCCTATGCGGTTGGCAGCGGCATAATAGATGGCCTTTCACGGGCGGCAAAGAACAGCGAGGCCGCATTCCTTATCGAAAGTGCCAAGGAACTTTGCCGCATAATAACCACTCTCGGCGGAAAACAGGAAACCGCATGGGGACTGACAGGAATTGGCGACCTGCTGCTTACGGCGACCTCCGCCAAATCCCGTAATTTCCGTTTTGGCAAGGAACTCGGAAAAGGACTGTCCCCCGATCAGGCACAGAAAAAGATAAATACCGTCGTAGAGGGACGCGAGGCCATAAAGAACATTTATGCGCTCTGCCTTGCCAATCACATAGAAGCCCCGGTAATCTCGTCAATATACGGAATACTTTATGACAACAAGGAACCCGTATCAATACTAAAGGCCGCGGGATTCAGCGACGACATTACAAATTCCAAAGTTATTTAAAATGACAGAAAACAACGGATACGCCAAATATGCGGAAATGAAGATTTATTCCATCGCCACGAATCTTACGGATTCCGTGATATTCCTTGATGAGATAAATGGGAGCCGTATTCTTCCTATATGGATAGGCTCGTATGAGGCACAGTCAATAGTATTGAAACTGTCGGGATATCCATCTCCACGTCCAATGACGCATGACCTGCTTTTCAACGTAATAAGAAAATCCGGCCTTACAGTCAATCATGTATGTGTCAACGACGTGCAGGACAAGACCTTTTTCGCATATATCTTTCTTGAGAAGGAAGCGGGGGGGAAGAACGGCAGCTTCAAGGTGGATTCCAGGCCGTCTGACGCGCTTGCCATGGCGGTGCGTTTTGGCTGTCCCATTTTTGTCCACGAGGATGTTTTTGAAAAGGCGGAAACACTGGCAAAGCCTATTTCCGAGGAGGAGGTTCGCCAGTTCAAACGCAATATCTCTCAACTGAAGCCTTCCGACATAATAAGGAATCTTAAGCCGAGGGCCAACAATTCCGACGGTGATATTTCTTAAAATGCCTACAGGGAAACGATACAATGAAATCAGCATGAACAGGCAGGAGCTTATAGACAGCCTGATTCCTTTCTTTCCATCTTCAAAGGATGCCAGAATGGCTGTAATAAAGGTTTTTGAGATTATGGAGGAAGCCCTGAAAGCCAACAGGAAGGTCGTGATTTCAAATTTCGGCACATTCATTCCAAAGGAAATACTGCCAAGAAAAATGAAGAATCCCAGGACGAAGGAGTCAGTAATAACGCAGTCCAGACTTTCCATACGTTTTCGTCCGGCAAAAAACCTCGTCAGACCCAGACAATGAAGGAATCAATTCCAGATCAGCTTTACTTTACAACAGCAGAGGCCGCACGACAGATAAACGTGCCGGAACATGAGCTGCGTTATTGGGAAAAGATAGGTCTGCTTGTCCCAATGAAGATAAGCAGCGGACATCGTCGCTACCGACGGGTGGATATAACCAAGGGATTGCTGATCAAGGATTTGCTGGCACAGGGATATGCGGCAAAGGGACTCAGGAACGTTCTTTCAAAAAGAAAGAAAAACGTGTCAAAAGTCAATACCGCCGGAGAGCTGCTCAAATCCGTCAAACGTGAGGAAATGCTCAATGCCATGAAAAAGGAAGTTCAGGAAATAATGGATCTTTTAAAAAACTTCTGATTTGCATTGCATTGCAATTTAAAATTTTGCTATAATATAGTTGTACCCAAACGGGGTGTGGCTCAATGGTAGAGCGTTCGCTTGGGGTGCGAAAGGTTCCGGGTCCGATTCCCGGCACCCCGATAAGTAAAACCCGCAGAAATGCGGGTTTTTTTATGTTTTGGCAAAATATGCTATAATTTTTTTATAAGGCAGTATTCGGAGAATAAAAATGAAAAAGAATTTATTAATGATCGTATCCTTCCTCGCCCTCGGAGCATGCATTATGCCCGCTGCTGGCACTGATGCCACTGGTGCCACGTCCGCTGCGGCGTTCAAGACACAGGCCGCGACGGTAGCAGCCTCCGTCAACGAGAAAATGCAGCTCTGTATGCTTACGGAAGCCACCAATATGCTCGTTGATGGCAGCCTTCTCAACCAGAAGGTCAAGGCAAGTGCCAAGACAATTTCAAACACCTGCGCACAAAAACTGGCCATTCAGGCACTTCCTGAGGAATATCAGGCTCTGGCCGAGGCAGTAGTAAACAATGTCAAAGCCAGCAGGGCCAACAAGCAATAATCAATAATATAAGGAAAACGCCACCATAACTGCTGTTCTGTCTTCATTGACTGAATAATCGCAGCCATGGTGGCGTTTTTTAGTAAAAAAGTTAACATAAGTAAAATTATCACAACATATATGTCAAAACAATTTCTTCTTGTATTTTTCTCTGTTGTAATTTTTTCATCCTGTTCCAAGCATAATGAAAAAAAAGGCTATGATTTTTCAACGAGGCAGGAATATTA
>R20__coassemble_1711_pt1 | contig 11231 bp, 5 predicted proteins | sample R20__metabat2_high_PE_044 | metagenome-assembled genome bin R20 | reverse complement strand
AATGGCGGCACTGTTGAAACTGAAATAAACACAAATGTTATTTATCCTGAAATAATGTCAAACATAAACGTGGCATACAGCCTGCTTGCCCAGACAGGATATCTGAAAAGCATACACAATGAGATAGACGACGGAAGAATGATATGTACCCTAAAAATACCAAACAGGGAATTAAGGACAATATACTTTGACGAGATATTGAACAGATTTGTAAAAGACAGCACGACAGGCAGAAAGGCAGGCGAGCTGCGCCGCGCCATGACAAAAGGAAACGCTGAAAAGATAGAGCGGCTTGTTCAGGATTACCTTATGTCCGCATTGAGCTTTCATGACCTTACGGAAGAAAAAGACTATCACAATGTATTTCTCGGCCTTGTATACATTGCGACGGACAATTACACAATAAAAAGCAACCGTGAAAGCGGCGAAGGCCGGTATGACATAGCGATGTTCCCGAAGAGAAACAATCTTCCCGGAATAATCTTTGAACTAAAGCATTACAGGGCGGAAGAAGGGGAAAAGGCGGACAGGCAGAAACTGGAAAAATCCCTTGAAAAAGCCGCCGAAGAGGCCTTGAAACAGATAGAAAACAATGCCTATCTTACGGAACTTAAAGAAGCCGGGGCAGGTTCCATTTTCAGGTATGGAGCAGCATTCTGCGGAAAAAAGGCAAAGGTAATAAGCAGAAACAAATGATTTTTGCCACAAATTATGTCAGCTTTTATTACTGAAAACGATATTGAACAGGCAATTCTGAAAAAGCTGAAAGGCAGTGCTTTTGGCTATAAAGTCATCATTTGCGATTCTGACCCGGCACACAAGGAAAACCTTAATGATGGAACAGGCCGCCCTAACAAGAAAATGTGCGTACTGCCCGATATTCTAAAAAAGCAACTTTACAAACTTAATCCTACTATTCCACAGGACAAGCTGGACGAGGTTTACAAGGATCTTGTTGCGGACTTTTCAGAAAGCGATTTGGACAGCAGGAACTATTCCCTGTACAAAAAGATACGGGAAGGCATAACGGTAAATTTCCGCAAAAACGGAAAGGAAGACTTCGCACACATTCAGTTATTGGATTTTGACCATCCCGAAAACAATGATTTTACCGCTGTTTCCCAAATGTGGATTCAGGGCCGCTATGGCTGGAGAAGACCGGACATCTTGATTTTTGTAAATGGCCTGCCACTGGTATTCATTGAATTAAAAAACAGTATCATCAAACTACAGGAAGCGTATAACAAGAACCTGCTGGATTACAGGAAAGCCATTCCCAACCTGTTTGCGTTCAATCAGATCTGCGTGTTATCCAACGGCCTTGAAACAAGACTTGGCGCGTTCAATGCCACTTTTGACTTCTTCTTTGAATGGCTGAAGGCAAGCGAGGGGGATAAACCAGACCGCAAGGCCATACATGACAAAGGCGTTTCCGCAGAATATTTTGCAGACTGCCTGCTACACAAGGAAAAACTGCTGGATTACATTGAAAACTTTGTTCTTTTCCATAATAAGACAACAAAGATAATAGCAAAGAATCATCAGTTCATAGGCGTAAACAACCTTTTCAGATCCCTGCTCAGGAAAGAGGAATTAAAAGGAAAATTAGGCGTATTCTGGCATACGCAGGGCAGCGGAAAGAGCTTTTCCATGGTAATGTTTGCCAGAAAGGTACGCCGCAAGCTAAAAGGCAATTTCACATTCCTAATAATTACTGACCGTGATGATCTTGACACACAGATTTACAAGAACTTTCTGCGTACAGAGGTAATAGGGCCAAAGGAAGAATGTCAGCCAAAAGACAGCGGACAGCTGCGGGATTTTTTACAGACAAACAAGTCATTTGTGTTCACCCTTATACATAAATTCCGCTATGACAAGGGCAAAAAATATCCATTGCTTAGCAACCGTAATGACATCATAGTAATGGTGGACGAGGCGCACCGCACACAGTACAAGGATCTTGCGGAAAATATGCGCAGGGCATTGCCAAACGCTAACTTCATCGCATTTACAGGCACTCCGCTGCTTGGACCAAAACGCCTTACAAACCAGTGGTTCGGTGATTATGTGTCCGAATACAATTTCGCCCAGTCTGTAGAGGACGGCTCAACAGTTCCGCTGTTCTATTACCGCAGAGTTCCGGAAGTTGGCCTTAAAAACAATTTCCTTGATGATGATGTCCTGGATATTATTGAAAGCGAAAACCTTAACGAGGCGGAATCCGCACTGCTGGAAAATTCCGCAAGCCGCATACTGGAAGTAATAAGACGTGATGACCGCCTTGAAACAATAGCAAGGGACATAGCCCATCATTTTCCAAGAAGAGGCTTTCTTGGCAAGGGAATGGTTGTTTCCGTTGACAAGTTCACCGCTGTCAAAATGTACGACAAGGTTCAGCATTACTGGGAAGAAGAAAAGAAAGCCATAATTGCCGAACGCAATACTGCCCCAACCAGGGAGAAACGGGACGAACTGACACGCATACTGGAATACATGAACACCACGGAAATGGCAGTGGTAATATCAGAAGAGGCAGACGAGGCAGAGAAATTTGCCAGACAGGGGCTTGACATTCTTAAACACAGGCAGAAAATGAATGCCATAGTTGATGGCATGGACCTTGAGGACAGGTTCAAGGATGCGGATTCAAATCCACGGCTTGTCTTTGTATGCGCGATGTGGCTTACCGGTTTTGACGTAAAGAACCTGTCCGTAATGTATCTTGACAAGCCTATGAAAAGCCATACCCTGATGCAGGCCATAGCAAGGGCAAACAGGGTTTATCCCGGCAAAACCTGCGGAATGATAGTTGATTATGTAAATGTATTCAGCTATATGAGGAAAGCCCTGGGTGAATACGCCATAGGCAGCGATGGGCAGGAATTTCCTGTAAAGGACATCAACAGCCTTGTAAGCCTTATAGACAGGACCATTGAGGAAACAGACATCTTTCTTAAAGAACATGGCATTGATCTGGATAGGATATTGCTGGAATCAGACACATTCAGCAGACTGGAATTTTTAAGGGCAGCCTACGGCAGTATAATTGAAAAAGATGAAACCAAAAACAAATTCAATGTGCTTTCCAACACGCTTATGAATCTGTATGAGGCCTCCAAGCCGGAAATATTTGAGCTGCACTGGCAGAATGACAAATTTTCGCCCATCATGTACATTCATGGCCTTATGCACAATATCATTGATGACGAAAAAATAGCAAGGGCCAGACTGAGAATAGGACAAATTCTTGACAACAGTGTTGAATCATTCCGCAATATGAGATATGAAGGAAGCGTAGTTTGCGACGGAAAGGCGATCAATCTCTCAGACATTGACATTGAACAATTAAGAAGGGAATTAAGGGATACTCAATACAGGCCAATTCAGATTGAAGATCTCAAAGCCTATATAGAGGAAATGCTGCAGAAAATGATAAACAGGAACTGTGGCAGGATAAGATTTTCAGAACGTTATAAGGGCATTATTGACAGGTACAATGCCGGTGGAACAGAAAACACGGATTATTATGATCAGCTTCTTAAACTTATTGAGGATTTAAAAAAGGAAAATGCCCGCCCGGCAGAATACGGCCTTTCGGAAGAAGAACTTGAAATATTTGATTTGCTCATAAAGGACAAAAAACTTACAAAAGAGGAAGAACGCAGGGTTATACTTTCGGCAAGAAACCTGTACAGGAAACTTACGGAAAACAAGGACAGCCTTTTTGTAGCAGACTGGTACAAGGACGAACAGCCCAGGGCGAAAGTCAAAAACGCCATTATGGATTCGCTTGATGCCGGATTGCCGGAAAGCTATGACAAGGAAGTGTTTGATGCGAAAACTGACCTGCTGCTAAACCATTTTATTGACATGTCCGTACAGGGCTATGGCTGGATAGCAAGTCCATGGTGATTGCTTCTTTTTATTGCCAGACAATAAAATAATATAATATGTATAATGGCTTTTTGCCAGAAATAGGATTTTATGAAAAAACTAACCTTATTAGCAGTTATGATGCTTGCGGTGGTGCAGATCGCCCAGGCAAAGACCGTGAATGTCTTTCACACTTCCGATGTTCACGGATCATACTTTTCCCGTCAGATAGGCAAATATGCGGCAGAGGCCATCGGCGAGGAGAACACGGAACGTAAAATCGGCGGTTTTGCGGCATTGACGGCAATGCTCAAAAAGGAAAAGACACCATATATAATGGTTGACGCTGGCGATATGTTCCAAGGCACGCCGGAAGGCATTTTCAGCAAGGGGATTGCCAGCATGGAGTACATGAACAAGGCAGGATATTCCCTGGCTGTCCCTGGCAATCACGAGTTTGATTACAGCCAGCAGACCATTATGGCCATGGCGAAAAAGGCAAAATTCCCAATTCTTGCGGCAAATCTGTACCTTGAAGGAACAAATGACCGCCCGAAATGGGTAAAGCCATACATAATCCTTAAAAGGGCCGGTGTGAAAATAGCCTTCTTCGGCATAATGGGGCAGCATACAAAGACATCTTCCAACCCGAAGAACACCGAAGGTCTGGAAATCCGTAATGAAATTGAGGAATCAAAGAAAATAGTTGCTGAGATAAAGGCCAAGGAGAATCCGAATGCCATAATCTGCGTAGTGCATCTGGGTACTGACGAGCATTTTGAACGCCAGATAATACCGACATTGCCGGATTATGTGACGGAGCGTTGCCGCAGCTGCACAAAACTTTATCCGAACGGCTATCCCAAGGAAAATGGGCATTATCTTGACGAGAGATACTTCCCCAATGGGATAATTCACCTCGGTCGTGCCGTGCCGGAAGTTGACGTTTTTCTCGGCGGACATCATCATACAGGACTTATAAACGGCTATGTTGATACAAACCCTGACAAGGAAAACCTTGATCATCAGCAGTATTACGGCGAGGCCTACACAAACCTTATGTTCGCAGATAAGGCGGAGCTGGAATTTAATGACGAGACTGGCAAGCTGGAAGGCGTTAAGATGAGCCTCGTTCCACTCTGGATTGAGGAATATGGCGAGGATAAGGCTGTCCTTAAAATGAATGACAAGCTCAGAAAGACCGTTGATGCCACAATGCTGGAAAAGGCAGGATATACGGAAGGCGAACTTTCATTCAGCGACGAAGGCCTTGATTCCAAAATCGGAAACTGGATATGCGACCTTACCAAGGAAATCGGAAATGCCCAGATGGGCTTTCAGAACACAAGGGGCATAAGGGTACCTCTGCCAAAAGGCGAGATAAAGGTAGGCGACATTTACAAGGTTATGCCATTTGACAATACGATTATAACCATGAAGATGACTGGCAAGGCCTTGAAACGCATGTTTGAGGAATCCTATCAGGACGAGAAGGTTGGAATGGAAGTTTCCGGCATAAAGGTGGAGATCCTGCCCATTGGTAGCGATGGGAAACATGATTTCCGTCTTTACGACGATACTGGCAAGCTGATTTCCGATACCGACGTATATACGATAGCCACAAACAGCTATCTTGCTGAAGGTGGAAACTTTGGTGCGGCCTTCAAGGAAGAGGGTACTGAAAAGCATGACACCAAGGTGGGCTTCCGTGAATATATGCTGGAATCCCTAAAAAAAGGCAATCTTCCTGAGCAGAAGACAGGCAGGTATGTGAGAGTGGATAAATAATCAGAACCGCTCCGATTGAAAAAAACGCCTTCCATTGGAGGGCGTTTTTTATGTTAAAATTATATTATGCAGAAATTCCATCTTGTTTCTCCGTTTAAGCCCGCCGGGGATCAGCCTGCGGCGATTGAGGCATTGTGTGCCGGAATAAGGGCCGGAAAGGCAGATCAGACCTTGCTCGGCGTAACTGGCAGCGGCAAGACCTTTACGATGGCCAGCGTGATAGAGCGGCTGCAAATGCCCGCACTGATACTGTCCCCTAACAAGGTGCTTGCCGCACAATTGTACTCCGAATTTAAGACATTCTTCCCGGAAAACGCGGTGGAATACTTCGTGTCATATTACGACTATTATCAGCCGGAGGCCTACATTCCTGCGACGGACACATATATTGAAAAGGACGCTTCCGTCAATGACCATATAGACAAGCTGCGTATAAAGGCGACTACTTCCATTCTGACACGTCGGGATACGGTCGTGGTAGCATCGGTTTCCTGTATTTACAATATAGGCTCGCCGGACAATTTCAACAATATGTGCCTTTGTCTGAAAAGGGGAATGCCTGCCAGCCGTCGTGAGCTGACAGAGACACTTATAAAAATGCGGTACGAGCGTAATGACATTGATTTCATACGCAAGACATTCCGCATACGAGGTGGAAACATTGATATTTTCCCTGCCGATTCCGAACTTGCCATAAGGATAGTTTTTGACGAGACTATAGAAAGAATTTGCGAAATTGACCCTCTTACCGGAGACGTGCAAAAGGAAATGGACGAAACCTGGATATTCCCTGCCACACATTTCATTACCTCCGCCGAGGAAATGGAAACAGCATCCCAGCGTATTGAGGCGGAGCTTGCCGAACGTGTGGCATGGTTCAAGGCTCATGGCAAGCCACTGGAGGCGGAACGCATAGAGCAACGCACAAAGTACGATCTGGAAATGATACGTCAGACAGGATATTGCCGGGGCGTGGAAAACTATTCACGCTATCTTGCCGGACGTGAGGCAGGCAGTATGCCGGATTCCCTTTTCGGCTATTACAAGGGACAGGATTTCCTGCTTTTCATAGACGAGTCCCACGTTGCCTTGCCGCAGATACGCGGGATGTACGAGGGTGACCGTGCCAGAAAGCAATGCCTGGTGGATTTCGGATTCCGTCTGCCGTCGGCATTGGATAACCGTCCTTTGAAATTTGACGAGTTTGAAACCCTGCGTCCGGCGACAATTTACGTTTCGGCAACTCCAGGACCTATTGAACTGGGCCGCTGCCCAAGGGACAGCATTGTGGAGCAGATTATCCGTCCTACGGGACTTGTAGACCCGAAAGTGACCGTTCTGCCTGTTACTGGACAAATCAAGGCATTGGAAAAGGAAATTGCCAAAAGGGCGGCAAAAAAGGAACGCTGCCTTGTCCTTACGCTTACAAAGAAAACCGCCGAGGATCTGAGTGCCTTCCTTGAAGAAAAAGGGCTGAAGGCCCGATATATGCATTCCGATATGGATACGTTGGAGCGTCTTGACATTCTTGCTGCATTCCGCAAAGGCGAGTTTGACGCTCTTGTAGGCATAAATCTGCTGCGAGAAGGTCTTGACATACCGGAGGTTTCGCTCGTCGCAATACTGAATGCGGACAATGAGGGCTTTCTACGCAGTGAGACAACCCTGATACAGATCGCAGGAAGAGCTGCAAGAAACGTCGGCGGCGAGGTCATTCTTTTCGCGGACAGGATAACCGGCAGCATAGGCCGTGCGGTGTCAGAAATGAATCGCCGTCGGGATATTCAGGTTGCCTACAATGAGAAACATGGAATTACGCCGCAGAGCATAAAGAAGGCCATTGTTGATTACGACGAGCTACATAAGCCGGAAAGCAAAAATGTTTCCGTTGTCCGTGAATCATTGCCAGAATACGGCAAGATGAGCCGTTCCGCCCTGTCCCAGCTTGCCGAAGACATGGAACGCATGATGCGGGAAGCCGCCGACAATCTGAATTTTGAACGTGCCGCCGAGCTGCGAGACCGTCTTATGGAATTAAAGGAAATGGCCGGAGTAGGCAGTGATGCCGTAAGACAGTTCAAAGGCCTGCCAAAAACAAAGACAAGGAAACAGATGCCGAGAAGAAGGAAACGCTGAAAAAATACCTTTTTCAGTGTTTCCTTTTATCTTCTGTCAGTGGTATTGCTTTTCCCAATCAGGACCCTTACCAGTTCCGGCCTGCCGGCTTCCCTTAATGCCCTCATGACAAGGTTTCTGTTTTCCGGCTTGAAATACTGTATCAATGCACGCTGCATTTTGCGTTCAAGTTCCTTTTTTGGCACATATACCGGCTTCATCGTAAAAGGATCTAGTCCAGTGTAATAAATGGACGTGGAAAGTTCCATCGGGGCAGGCAGGAAATCGTTTATCTGCTGTGGACGTATATTGTGCTTTTTCAGGTACAGGGCAAGCTCTATGGTGTTTTCAATCGTAGAGCCTGGATGTGCGGAAATAAAATAATGCACAAGATACTGTTCCTTTCCCGCCTTTTTGGAATATTCCTTGAATTTCGCCGTAAAATCGTCCAGAATTTCCGATCTTGGCTTGTTCATAATTTCAAGAACCTCGTCGGATATATGTTCTGGTGCTACCTTTAGCTGTCCGCTCGTATGACAGGAGGCCACCTGCCTTATGTATTCCGGACAGCGAAGGGACAGATCCATCCTTATTCCGCTTGCGATGAATGCCTTTTTCAGTCTGTGCAGATTCCTAACCTTGCCCAGTAGTCTTAGAAGGGGGGAGAAATCGGTATTCAGGTTTTTGCAAATCTCAGGGCAGAGACAGCTTTTCCGTCGGCATTTATGGCATATTTCCTTGTCTTTTCCGCCCATTGCGTACATGTTGGCACTTGGAGCGCCCAGATCCGAAATATAGCCCTTATGCCCCGGAGTTGCGAGCAGTCTTTCCGCCTCACGCAGTATTGACTGTTCACTTCTCGTCTGAATGAAATGCCCCTGATGCAGGGTAAGCGAGCAGAATGAGCAGCCTCCGAAACAGCCACGGTGTATTATGATTGAATCCTTTACCGTTTCCAGTGCGGGAATTTTTTCCTTATACGAGGGATGCGGCTTTTTCGTGTATGGCAGATCATAAATCCTATCCATTTCCTCAGTGGAAAGTGGCAGACATGGTGGATTCTGTACTACGCTTTTTCCGTCGGATTTTTGTACAAGTACCTTGCCGCAGAATGGATTGTAATTCAGATATATTTCCCTGGTCGCTTCCGAAAATTTTTTTCTGTCACCGGAAACCTCGCCAGATGATGGAATCATTTCCCAACCGCATTTTTCCGCAAGAGGGATTATCTCATTTGTTTTTGCTGTATCTTCGCTTTTCTCTTTTGAAATGGAATCCAGAACGGAAGTTTCCTTTGCTCCCAGAGGGTAGACAGTTCCACGCATATCCCGTATATGTCTTATATCCTCGCCGGAATCCAATCGTCTTGCCAGTTCCGCTATGTTATGCTCTCCCATTCCGTAAAGCAGAATGTCCGCCTTGGAATCAAGTAGGATGCTCTTGCGTACCTTGTCGGACCAGTAATCATAATGTGCGAAACGGCGCATTGTCGCCTCAATGCCACCGATAGCCAGTGGAACATCGGGATAAGCCTCACGGCATCTCTGTGCGTAAATTATTGTCGCCCGGTCAGGACGGAATCCTGGCCTGCCACCCGGAGTAAATGCGTCCTCGGAGCGTATCTTGCGGTTATGGGTATATTTGTTTATCATTGAATCCATGTTCCCGGCGGAAACACCGAAAAACAGTCTAGGCTTGCCGAAACGACGGAAATCATCGCAGTTTTCCCATGCGGGCTGCGGCAGGACCGCGACCTTCCAGCCCTCGGCCTGTAGGACACGTCCAAGCACCGCCATTGCAAAGGAAGGGTGATCAACAAAGGCGTCGCCCGAAACAAGTACGATGTCCGGCCTGTCCCAGCCGAGCCGTCGCATTTCTTCTGCCGTAATGGGAATCATGTATTCTTTCATAAGTATAGTATATGAAATTTGCAATTTGAGGAAATGCCTTTTAAATATTATAATATAAGTGATGAAAAAAATTTTTTTGATTCTGCCATTTGCCGCCATGCTTTGCAGCTGCTTTTATTCCGTCACGGAAATAACCAGTGAGGATTCCATAAATCAAAGCCTGAGGACGATAGAGGAATATCCCGACGGATACAGGCTGGTAAATTTTGCCAAGACGCATCCTGTGCGTATTGAGTATGCCGATACTGCCGGGATATGCCATCATTTCAACCTGAAAGATCCTAGGAACAGGACTATCTTCATACCAGAGGAATACCGTGCTTCCGACAAGATACTTGCAATGGGTGTTTACCGTGCCTTGCAGATTTACAGAATGTATGTTCAGTCAGGACTTGGCGAAATGGTCTCCGAGGAAGAGGAGATCTCAATGCTAAGGCAGATGCAGCTCGGAGTTATGCTAGGCATTACCAAAGAGGAATTTGACAAAGTTCCGAAAGCTGTGGAAATGAAAGATGAATTTTGCACTTATATTCTTGAAAACTCGGAAGAGGCCCTGGCAAAGACAAGATTGACTGCCCAGACACCAAATCAGGCCTGCCAGCGTCCACTGGATAACATAGTAAAACAGGGATTCTGGATAAAGGACATGAAGAAATCCATAAGCAAGAATGAGTTTCATCAGCTTATGCAGTACCGGGATAAGAAACGCGTCGCACAGGGAGCTATGACTGATTCCGAGGCGGCGGCAAATTCCGCAAGATTGATGGCCTTGCCGGAGTACGAGACGGCCAGATATGAGCGTCTTTTCTTTGATATCAAGAAGTCCAATTTTGATTATTTCAAGCAGCTTTACCTGAAAGAGGTTTTCCTTGACAGGGATTTTCGTCGTGAATATGCCAAACAGATTTACGAAATGTCTACTGATTTCGCCGAATGTGATTTGGAAAATCTGAAAACAAAATAATTCTTATTGGCTTATATGATAATCCTTGCATCAAAATCTCCGAGGAGAAGACAGCTTTTGGAAGAGGCAGGTATAAAGTTCAAGTGCGTTCCGGCTGACATACAGGAAAATTCTGACGAGAAAGACCCTGAAATACGCGTAAGGGATCTTGCATTGCAGAAAGCCGCCGCGGTGGCGGCTTCAAACCCTGATGTTCCCGTGCTTGGCTCTGACACCCTCGTATATTGCAAGGGGGAGATTCTTGGCAAGCCTCATGACATTCAGGATGCCCTGCGTATGCTGCACAAGCAGAACGGCAGCTGGCAGGAAGTATGCACTGGTGTCGCCCTCGTATGGAAAAACAAGGGCATTGAACTGTCTGATGTGGCTGTATCTCGCTGTCTTGCAAGGACGCTGCCAGACGGTATTCTTGCGGAAATGGCGGAAAAGCATCTTGACAAGGCCGGAGCGTATGCCGTGCAGGACAAGGATGATCATTTTATTGAGAAGATTGAAGGCAGTTTTGACACGATAGTCGGCCTCCCGGTGTTCCTTGTCAGGGAACTGTTTTCAAAAGCCGGAATAAGGCCGGATGGAGG
>R20__coassemble_1678_pt1 | contig 11436 bp, 11 predicted proteins | sample R20__metabat2_high_PE_044 | metagenome-assembled genome bin R20 | reverse complement strand
CAACTGCTTTGGAATAGTCCTGTTCCACGCCTTGGCCGTTGGCATACATTAATCCGAGATTATTCTGGGCAAAGGCATCTCCTTGTTCTGCTGATTTCCTGTACAGTTCAACTGCTTTTGAATAGTCCTGTTCCACGCCTTTGCCGTTGGCATAACTATTGCCAAGATTGTACTGGGCATATGCATTGCCTTGCTCGGCAGATTTTGTGAACCATTTTACGGCTTCTTCTTTGTTTTGTGCTACACCCTTTCCTTTGGAATACATTACTCCGAGATTATACTGAGCAGCTGCTTCGCCCTGTTCTGCTAACTTATAATAAATATTAAAAGATTTTATGTAGTCTTTCTTTACACCTTCTCCCTCAGCATACATATAAGCAACCTGAAACTCTCCATCATCATTTCCTTGTTCTGCTGCATTTTTGTACCATTTAAAGGCTTTTTTATAATTTTTATCTGTTCCCTTGCCCTGATAATACATATTCGCCAGGTTTATTTTGCCTTCTTTACTGCCTTGTTTAGCCGCTTTCTCAAATAAATCAAATGCTTTTTTCTCGTTTTTTTCTTTTATTTCGCCTTCCAAATATGCTAATCCTAAGCTGTTTTGGGCATCCGCATAGCCTTTGGCAGAGGCTCTTTCATACATTTCAACAGCATATTTTATATTCTTTTCTGTGCCTTTGCCCTCTTCTGACATACGGCCTGTTTTATACATTGATTCGGCATCGCCTTTTTCTGCTTCTGCCTTAAAATTTTTAAACGCTTTTTCATCATCTATGCCATCATATAATCTGCCTAATTCTTTTTGCACATATTTTATTTCTGGAGCGATAAGAGATGTTTTTTCCAACAAAGAAATAGCCATCTCTTTATCATATAGAGACGCAAGGGGTACAGCAACAGCATAATTGCCTAATTTATATGCTTTTTCATAATTTTCTTTTGCCTTTTCTTTATTTTGCTTTACAACGGCATTGCCGTCATTATAGGCATCGCCCATTTTTTCATAGGATTTTGGATTTTTGCCGCAGTTGGCAGAAAAGAAATAAACACCAAAAATCGTTACGCTGAAAACAATTCCCAGCACTCTTAAAACAAGTAATGACAAAGTAGTTTTAAATATTTTTGTCTTGTTTAGCCCGGACATCGGCATTGATTCGGACATTGCAGTTGCCGATGTATGGGCGGCATCTTTTGCTGCCGGTGTTTCTGCCGCTTTGACTACTTCGGATTTTGCCTTGCCGGATAATTTTGTGATAAGGTTTTTTAGTTTTTGGATAAGGGGTTTCATATTGAGTTCCTGTTTAATTATTTATTTGTGTTTGATTTGCTGTCGTTTTCAATGCTTTCTGAAATTGGCAAAATTTTTTCATCTGTTTCTACAGTTTTTGTTGCAGTTGTATTATTTGCCGCACCTTGCAGATTATCCGTTTTATTTTCGGCTGATGTATCTATTTTTTCTGTTGGAATATCCTTAGAAATTTTTTCAGAATCATTTGCCGGAACAGCAGATGTTTGCGGAACATTATTTGACTGTTCATGACTATCTGCGATTTCGGGCTTTATTTCTGTTTCCGATTTTTCATTTTCCGGCAACTCTTCCAGTCGTTTTATTCTTTCTTCTATGGGGGGGTGCGTGGCTAAAAGCCTGCGGAAGGCGGTTGTGTTGCCGTATATTTTGAATGGAGCCAAAGACGTATGCTGGTCAAAACCTGTATTGCCGCTGTTTTTCTGCAAAACCTTTAAGGCAGAAATTATCTTATCCTTGCCGTATAACCTTGCGCTGCCTTCATCTGCACGGAACTCTCTTCTGCGTGAAAAGGCATTTACGGCCATTATGCCGCATATCCCGAAGGAAACTTCAAATAAATGTATGCCAATCTGCGAATTTTCAGACTTTATGCCAAGAATATGGCATATAAAATATGACAGAAACAGTATTTCCGCATTGACTGCCCCCTGCATAACGGTCATTGTTACCATGTCCCCCTGCTGTATATGAGAAACCTCATGCGCAATCACGCCTTCAAGCTGCGCGTCATTCATTGCATTAAGCAGACCTGTAGAAACCGCTATCAGGGCATTAGATTTTGACGGGCCTGAGGCAAAAGCATTTATTTCTTTGCTTACATAATATCCTGCCTGGGGAATGTCTTTTAGTCCTGCCTTTCTTGCAGTATCTTCAACTATGCGCAATACTTTTGCAAGCATTGGGTCTTTTTCACCGGGGCTTATTATTTGCACTTTCATTATATGCTTTGCAAATATTTTTGAAATAGCCCAGGATATTGCTCCGCCGAAAAATACCCAGCAAAGAAATAATCCCATAATAGGAATATACTCTATGCCGTTATTGCTTAAAACAACGGAAAACAAAGCCAAAATAAAGGCCGCAGGAATTGAAGCAATGACGCTCATGCAGAGCAGCAGAATTATTCTTCTTATAAATGAGAGCATATTTTTTCACCTAAACTGAAAAAGAACGCAGGAAAAGAACACATAGCATAGTCTTTTGGCCTGCGTCCCATCTAAAATGCAGCAGAATTATTAATTATTTCTCCGCACGGACATCTTTCAGGATGTCCTCGTATTGGCTCTTATTGCGTTTTGCGGCTTCGGCATAGGCCTCGCCTTCTTTTTTGAAAGATTTGTAATCGGCATTTTTCAGCTTGGATTTTGCCTGTTCCCGAATACTTTCCATTTTTTCTTTGTTAAGTTTATGGAGTTTCAAAAGAGCGGCCTGTTCATCGGGTGTAAGCTGCGCAAAATTCTCCGTGCCGCCGCTGGCTTCTATTGTGTCCCTTAGCATATAATAATATGCAAGTCCGCAGATATAGTTTCCTATGCCTGCGGCAGGGGCAGCGGCAAAGCCGGCAAGAAAATTAAGGCCGGGTATGAATTTTAGAACTGCGACTATTCCAAGCACTGCGGCAAACCCTCCGACTACGCAGATAACCTGAGAAATAAGGAACTTGCCTGCAATTTTCAAAAAATTGTCTGACAGTTTTATCCCTATCACATCATTTATTTTTCCATACATCGTCAGCTGGTTTACGACAACTGCGATTTCCGACACGCCTGGTATCGGTATAAGGGCTATGCCGCCTGCAATGTATGAATGTCTTAAAACTAATTCTTTTACTTTTTCTTCCTGTTCTGCCTGTGTCATAATTTTTCTCCTGTATTTTTTTCAATTAAAATGTAAGCATTCTCCGGTCATTGTCAGCCGGAGGAGGCAAAGTGCCCCTATTCTGTTTAAACCAGCGCGTCACTTCCAGTGCCCGCAGCGACATAAACGGATGGTTCATTTGCACAGTAAACATAAAATGGAACATCTTGCTGTAAAAAGACTCGTCAATTTCATTCTCGTAATCTTTTGCCTGGTCAATGAAAGCCTGCATCATTCCTGGCGTAAATTCGCCCTTTAATCCGCCGCTTAATCTCATGGCCATGCGGACAAATGTATCCGTTTCGCCCATGCAGAATGCGGCAACACGGTCTGCGGAAAGCTCGCTTTGCCTGCTCCAGTAAAGAAGGGAACACATTAAAGTCTCAGACAAAAATTTCCCCATAAATGAAGTACCTAAGTCCAAGGCAATCTTGGCCATTGTGGAATAAAGAACATGGTGACAGAGTATATGCCCGCACTCATGGGCAAGGACACAGTATATTTCCTTTTTGCCGGCCAGTTCCGCCAGGCCTGTCGTTACGATTATATAAGGCTTTGTGTCGCCTGATGTCCAGGCATTAGGGACTGGGGACAGCTGAAGATACACCTCCGGCCTGTCTATGCCAAGTTTTGAGCATATATCAACAACGCAGCCATAAATTTCAGGGTACATTTTTGGGGAAACCCTTACATTTGAAGCCATATTGTACACATGGAGCATACGCTCATTGTATATTTTTAATATCTGCCTGACCGCCGTGTCAAACATGGGAATTGCCTTCATTGCGGACAAGGCCTTGCGGTCATGCGGGTGAATGAATCTTTCGTAATCTATCGGCATTTTTAATCCTTCTTGTTCTTATTGTTTTTTCTGGCCTGCCGGCTTGCGATGTAGACAGCCGCAAGGCCGCCTATCACAGCGCCTGTAATGAGTATTCCGCCTCTTTTTGCCGCAATGGACATTAGCAATGCCGCTCCGCCTATTGCCAAGCCTGCCATGCCTTTAGAAATTCCTGTGCTTTTGCGATTTTCATCTCCGGCAGAAGATTCTTCGTTTTGTCTGCTTTTGAGAATTATTTTTCTTATTTCCGCACCCTTGTCCAAAACGGACATTGCTGCGGCGAGAGGCTTTATTTTAGTCAGTTCTTCCGCATATTCAATTTCTTCAAGCGACATATTTGACAATGATATGGCAGTGCCTTCAAGGCGGCCTTCAAGTATTGCGCGGCATGTTTTTGCAAATTCTGCGGCATTTTCAGGGCTTATTCCGCCTGCCCAGGGATAATCCAGGATTTTATGCGTTTCTGCCTGCATTGTTTCCGCATTTTCATCGGCATTTTCCGGCTCTTTATTTTCTAATGGGGAAAATTTTTCAAGAATTTTTGACATAATCATAGCAGCGGTCTCTTCCTGCACGGACTGGCCTTCCTGTTTTATGCGTATCACTTCGCCGGGCTGCAATATTTCGGAAAAAATATCCTTGAATACCGCTTCATTCCCTTTAAGCAGCGTCTCATATATAAATGCGTCAGTTATCGCCGCCGCTTTATCGCCTTCTTCTGCGTTGCCGGATATGCTTAGGCTCATGCGTATTTTGCGCCCTCCCTCGCCGGAAGCTGAATCTGTCCTGCCGCTGTCAAGCGAGTTGAGCAGTATATGCCATTGCCCGCCCTGTCCGCAGACGGCTATCTGCGGATATTCCGGCATACTCAAAACGCCGAAATCAATGTCCGGCTTTGGCAGGGAATCCGGCAAAGGAGGCAGCCACCCTATTGAAGGATAGTCATTCGTCGTCCCCAAATCTCTTGTGGCAAAATATAGTTTCATAAATTCTCCTTACAAGTCTATTGCATTTGACCGTCTGTGGCGCAGCATGTCAGGTTCGGCAATGTTCATAAGCTGCAGGACCGCCTCCCACGCTTTTTTTGCCTGGTTCATTCTTTGCATAAATGTGCCGCCCTGTTCTTTTGTCATATTTCTTATCTGATCTTCGCTAATGCCGTTTATTTCTTCAAAAGTTTTTTCTGCGCTTTTATAATACTCAAACGACATTAAAGTTATCAGGACGTCCAAAGCGCCTTTAGGCTTTATTCCATTGCCTGTGCCAGGGCGTTTTATGAACACTGATGCCAATTCCTCGCCGTAGTTAGGATTGGATTTCAGTTCTATTGACGAAAGCTCCACAGTGCCGTAAGTGTCCACGGCGTGTCCGTCTATCTGCACATATTCAAGTTCCTTTCCGTGCAAGTTAAGCCTGTCAATGTACATTTCCTGCAATGCTTCAAACAGGTCATCGCTTTCATCATGTCTGCCGCCATTGTCATTGAAATACTTTTCGCAGCGCACAGGGACGAACATCAGCAGCGATTTTTCTCCCTGCGAGGCATGATATTTTGCCCATGCGCGTATTTTATTGCAAATCTCGTCAGTCTGCAGCATATTTTCTGCCGCAAGGATATGCCGTCCGGCTTCGCTAGTGCGTTTGCCGGCATTTTGCTTCCAGTCCATAAGTATGTCAGACGGAACAGGGATAAGCAAAGACGTACATTCGCGCATAAAACGTCCGACTTCGCTTTCAAATTCAGGCAATCCTATAAGAGAACCTGGATAATCTTTGAAAACAAACCCTACGGATGCGTCTCCGCCATTGCCTTCCATCGGTATTGTCAACGTAAAACCGTAATCATACGCAGCCTGGGTGCCGCGCATTTCCGGCGTCTGAAAAATGCCTCCAGCCATATTTATGGCACGGTATTCGGAAATAACCCTCTGTATGCTGTTTCTCGTCTGCATATTGCTTGCATTGTACGAAAATCCAAGCGGGTGTTCCGCCAAAAAATCCTTCATTTCCGACATCGTGGCAGCAAGAAGCGTAGTTTTGCCCGCCTTGCTGGGAGCCAACATTCCTATCTTAAAATTAAGGCTATTGCCATGTTCTAATAATTTCATTTTAGATATTCCTCAACTGCATATTGGGATAAAAAACGACCAACACAATTTATATTCATATTATATAATTTGACCCATAAATTGTAAAATATTGACATGGATTTTTGCGATTTCGGGATTGTTCTAAACAGCAGGACAAATGCTCTTACTGTTTATTATATTATTTAACACTGTTCAATGAAAGCATGGACACAGTCCAGAACACAGTATCTTTACGAGGAATATGGCGACATGCCAATTTAATACAATGCCGTTAGCAATCACATCGATAATCTTTTTTATCAATATTATCAGAGCTTGGTTATTTCAGCGCAAATGCGGCAAATCAAGGAAGAGCATTGATTTTTCTCCTGTGCCCATCATGCATTGACGTCCCCCTCTTGCTATGAGAAACGGAGCAGGACGGAATGTTGGACAATGGGCGGGCAAAACCGCCCCTTCCTATTTTTGTGCGGAATTATCTGATGGGAATTCTGACAAACGTCTTCTGCTGCTTCTGCGTCTTGATATCTTTGATATGCCCTTTTCGTCCTTTTTCAATACGAAGATCGGCAATTTGTTGCGTTTGAGAAAAGGGTTTATCTCCTCTACGATATTGAAGACATGATTCTCAACGCATATCTTTATTGCCATGTCAAACTTGTTTCCGGGGGCAAGTGCATATCCAGCGGCTTTAAGCAGTTTCTCAAAATCATATATGTCAAGTTTCAGGGCAAGACCCAGGGCGATAACCGTCTTCTTTATCGGTATATGCCCCTCGTTGCACAGTATCTTGGAAAAATAACGCTTGTCAAGGCAGGCGGCCTTCCATACAAGGCTTCTTTCCACACCTTTCTTGCTAATCATTTCAAGAAGTGTGTCCGTAAAACCTGGAGTGTCCTCCGAATAATCCATTATGTAATCAAACATTTTCCAACCTCATAACCAACCATATACTATTTATATACAAATTTTTTAGAGGTTTGGGGTCGCCGTTGCGGCGACTTTTTTCTCGTATGAAAAATACTGATTTCTAATGGATTTTTTATTTTCTGCTATTTTTTCCGCTGTTCATCGCGTATTTTTATACGCAAAAGATACCTGATTCTTGTCCTTATAACAGGACGTACATTGCCTGTATGACTGACAAAATATCCTATATCGTCCACATCACCCATGTCGGATATAATTGCCGAACTGTCCGGCTCGCTTCCAGGACTACGCAGCCACTGCCATGATGTGCCGGAGTAGATCGTGTCCCTTGTGGTGTATGGTGTGGGATATGCACGACGGGAGCCATCAGAATCAAAAAATTTTTTTGCCTCGTCTATGCTAAGCAGGAAGACCTTGTCGCTAGTGTTCCAGCTGCCCCGCGTCTTGTATTTCTTATTGTCGTCGTTGACATTGCTGACAGTCCTTATCACACGTCTTTCCTTCTTGCTGAACGCGGTATTGAGGAATTTGCCATTAAGCCAGCTGCGAATCGTGCTGCCCTTCCATTTTACGGGTTTCTGTTTTTTATGGAATTTGGCCTTGTCTACCGCATAACGTGTTATCATTAGCACCGTTTCGTCGTCGTATTTTTCAAGCACTATCCATTCTATAGGCTTCTTCCTGCCATCGGCCTCAAACGGATAGTTGCCAAACGTTATATGGCTGCCGATGGTAATTTCCGACAAGGCCTTGTCTTCCTGCTCCCTGTACTGCCTCGTCTTGTCAGAAGAATAGGCATTTGCCGAAAACAGGAAAAACACTGCGAACATTACAGAAAAAATATTTTTCATTCCAATATCCTCACATTCAAATAAATCTTCATCAATTGCTAACTACTAATTTGCCACCTGCTCCTTGTTCCAGTCGTCAAGATGTGCGAAGAAATGCCATACGCTGTAAAATGAATACGCCAGCATTATGCAGGCCAGCACACAGAATACTGTCGAGAAGACATGATCGTATTCAAGCAGTCCCAGATCCGAAAAGATATGATACCAGTCCCCCTTCGCCGTTCCGGGAGCATGGTTTGTCACCATGTCGCTTGACGTAAGTGCCATTTTGCAGGAACGGGCATCTCCCATGTATACAGCAGCGTCAAACAATGTGCTTGCAAGCCAGAATCTTGCCAATGGCAGAAGAAAGCGTCCACCTCGCAATTTAAGCAGATAATAAATACAAAGCAGGGGAATGAACGTTTCCCCGACGTTTCCGGCCAAGATTGTCAGAAAATTGCAATGGGTAATGGTCCAGGTGAATCTATGCGAAAACTCATGTATGAGATAATTCGGCAGATATGTTATAGGATTAAGGAAAATGCTGGTTTCCGTATATCCCTGCGGTGTTATCTTTGGAGCGGACAGGTAATGTCCGCACAGCATGATTATCGCAAAAACAAGGACTATAGTGTTTGCCGTGGAATACCTGATACGGAATATGGACTGGCTGTACGGGTCAAGCCAGTCGGCAATGTTTTTGCACGTTATACCTTCCGGCGTATTGAGTACATTCCAGTAAAAACCGCGGGCCATTGTAAAAAACACATACAAAAGCCCGCACAAGGCAAAGATATCAGGTATTATGGCTATCAGACGGAACATTTTTCAGTGCAATATCAAAGCATCCGTATAAGTTATCAGCAGCAGCACTCCCGTTATTATCAGCAGGAATGGCAATGTAGCCTTGTACAGCTGCGGAAGAGGCTTGCCGAAACGGCTGCTTGCCATAAACAGGTTGAGGCCAAGCGGCGGCAGCATATATCCTATTTCCAGATTGACAAGGAAAATCACTCCGAGATGTATCGGGTCTATTCCGTACTGCGTGGCAACCGGTACAATTATCGGCACTACTATAAGTATCGCCGAGAATATCTCTATCATGTTTATGACCAGCAGGAAGCAGTTCAGCAATAGCAGGAACACAACCTTGCTGGAAACGAATGAGTGCAGCCAGTCAAATATTCTCGCCGGAATTTCAGCATCAATAAGGTAATTGGTGAATCCCAATGCCGTACCCATTACCATAAATATCGCACCGACGAGTACCATGCTCTTTACGGCCACCTTTGGAATATCCCTGGTCAGGCCGAGATCCCTGTATATGAAAACCTCGGATATGAAGACATAGAACGCCATTACGCTGGCGGCCTCGCTCGCAGTAAAGAAACCCTTGTATATTCCGCCAATGATTATGAATGGAAGAGGCAGCTCCCAGATGGCATTCCTTAACGCCTTCTTAAGCCTTTCCCACGAGAAAGGCACATTGGAAACGCCGGATTTCCTGGCAGTGAAAAAGGCATATACGGAAAGCAGGAGCAGCAGCAGTATTCCCGGCAGCATTGATGCCTTGAAAAGTCCGTCCAGGCTTATCTGGGCTATCAACGCGTACAGGATTATAGGCAGGGACGGCGGGAAAAGCAGTCCTAGGCTGCCCGAAGTGGTGATAAGTCCAAGATTGAAATTTTCCGGGTATCCCTGCTTTTGCAGCATTGGATAAAGCAGCCCTCCCAGGGCGATTATTGTCACGCCGCTTGCCCCCGTGAATGCCGTGAACAATGCGGTCACGAACAGGGCGACAACGGCAAGGCCGCCGGGCATGAATCCAAACAATGACTCCGCCACTTCCAACATTCTCTGCGGGGCCTTGCTCTCCGCAAGCATATATCCGGCGAATGTGAACAGCGGTATGGCAATCAATGCCGGAAGGGAGGCCAGGCGGAGCATTTCCACGATCACGGCGGAGGAATCTATGCCCTCGCCATGGAAAAGCATTATTGAGCCACCGCCTATAAGCGAGAATACAGGAGCGCCTATCAGGGCGAGGGCGATTATGATTATTGCGATCAGTAACGGAATCATTTTGCGGCCTCCTCTGACACGGAGGTCTTTTCCGTATTAGGCCGGAATATGCCCATTATGAAATGGAACATCACAAGCAGGAACGCTATTGGCAGTATTATTTCCGCAATATATCCCTTGACGGCAAAATGTCCTATGTAAAATGCGGCAGATCCGCTGGATGCCTCGTCGGCAATGAATTTGCATGACGCATAAAGCAACATTCCTGCAACCGCAGCGGAGAACAATGATACGGCGATTGACAGATAACGCCGCATTTTTTCCGGTGCGAACCTGCTGCACAGATCCAGTGCGAAATGACTGGAATGTCTTGCCGCCAAGGCCGCTCCGGCAAATCCTGCCCAAAGAACGCAATGCCGCAGCAGTGGGTCAAGCCACACGATTCCGGAATGGAATATTATTCGCAGCAGCACCTGCATGAATGAAAGCAGGGACATGGCGGCAATAAGGAATACGATCACGCCCTTTTCCGCCTTTTCAATGTAATCTTCGGCTTTAAAAAGAAAATTCATATATAAATTATCCTAAATATGACGAATTAAAGGCAATATTTGACTTAATGATTTCCGTTTGATAATATTTATCTATGGAAACATCTTATCCAGTCATTGCGAGCGGTAGCGAAGCAATCTGATTCGGAAAACTCCGCTTTTATATAACAAAAGATTGCTTCGTCATTTCATTCCTCGCAATGACGTGTGGTGTTTCAGTATCAAAAATTATTCTTAAAACAGCGTTTTTTGAGAGCAATTCAATAAAATGCAGCAAATTCAGTTATAAAGGAGAACAAAATGAGCAACAAATACGCAGGAACGAAGACGGAAAAGAATCTTGAGGCAGCTTTTGCCGGAGAATCACAGGCAAGAAACAAATATACATATTTTGCCAGCAAGGCCAAGAAGGAAGGATTTGAGCAGATTGCCGCCCTTTTCCTTAAAACCGCGGACAATGAAAAGGAACATGCCAAGATGTGGTTCAAGGAATTGAACGGAATAGGCAGCACAACTGACAATCTGAAAGCCGCGGCGGAAGGCGAGAATTTTGAATGGACCGATATGTACGAGGGTTTTGCCAAAACCGCCGAAGAGGAAGGATTTGCAGACCTTGCGAAGAAATTCCGTCTTGTCGCCGCAATAGAGAAGCATCATGAGGAAAGATATCGTGCATTGCTGAAAAACATTGAAACCGCACAGGTTTTTGAAAAGAGCGAAGTGAAAGTATGGGAATGTCGCAACTGCGGACACATTGTTGTTGGAACGAAAGCCCCGGAAATATGCCCGACATGCGCTCATCCGCAAAGCTACTTTGAAATAAATGCGGAGAATTACTAATTACAATTAGCAGTGAGCAGTTAGAAATTAGCAATTGAGGTAATTCCTTTATAAAACCGCATGAAAAAAACCTGGGCCTTTATGACCCAGGTTTTTATTTTATGGAACTCCTAAGGAAACGCAGATAAAGTAGGTGTTTTTGAAATTTTATTGTCTTAAA
>R20__coassemble_1659_pt1 | contig 11493 bp, 9 predicted proteins | sample R20__metabat2_high_PE_044 | metagenome-assembled genome bin R20 | reverse complement strand
TCTGGAAAAAATACTTTTTCATACAACAAAAGATTGCTTCGTCATTTCATTCCTCACAATGACGCAAAAAAAAGCTCAAAAAATCAATTTTAAAAATTCTCGTCTAAAAATTACGTTTTTTTCAAAATCTGGGCTAAAAATTTCATTTTTGAAAAATCGTATTAAAAAAAACAATTTTGAAAATTGACATTAAAAATTACTTTTTTTAAATTTTGCCCTAAAATATCAATCCTGCAAAAATCAAGACAAAAAAATCAGTTTTGAAAATTTCAATTATTCCTTCAGAATTTATTTTTCGTCATTTTTTTTTCTCTGATCCTTGTCTTTTTCTTCTGGTTTCGCGGTATCATCGGTTTTTTCCGTATTGGTATTTTCAATTGCCGTTGTTTCCGCAGAAGGCCTGATCATTCTCCTTATGTCATTGTATGTGCCGTATATAATAAGCAGAAGGACGAACAAAAGTCCGGAAAACACTATATACCCTTCAATATTTGGACTGAATCTGCGGCGTGAGATCCCTTCAATCAGACATAACAACATCCTTCCTCCATCAAGTCCTGGAATCGGTATTATGTTGAAAAATCCCAAGGCAAATGACAGCCATAGTATTTCTATTAGGACAAATTTCGACATTGAGTATAGGTATTCCGATATTTTTTTTGATTCTTCCTTTTGTTTTTCAGAATAATCATTGACTGCCTTGCCTGTCTCAGATATCATTCCTATTGGACCCATGAGTTCATCCTGTTCAGATTTCTTGCCAGAAACAATATCTGCTATCCATTTCTTGTAATAAGCCAATGTATCTTCAAAAAGATAATATAAGGAAGAAAAGGCCAGGCCCGCGGATCTTATTACTGGAATATGTCTTTTCTGAAGTTGGAATCCAGGATCGCCATAAGTCTTTCCCTCATATTCAAAAAGCTGGGGAGTTATCAAGGTTGCCTTTTTATATTTATCACGCACAAAATGCAATGGGATTTCTTCTTTTGGATTATAAACAAGGGATGTCAATATGTCATCATAATTCTTTATTTCAATATAGTGAACTCTTTTTATTTCATCTCCTGGGAGAAGCCCTGCCTCATAAGCCGCGCCATTCTCCTTTACTTCTGAAATTATTGGCATGGTTTCATAAGACAACAAATTAAAAATGAAACAAATAGCAATTACAGTAAGAAAATTCATCAACGGTCCAGCGAAATAAACAAAAAAACGGATATACCATGGTTTGGAGGCAAGACCGACAGTGGATGAATTGTCCTTGCCATCATCATCTTCGTCTCCTTCAGGCATTACATATCCGCCGAAAGGTATGGCCCTGATGGAAAACATTGTTCCTTTGATTTCCTTGCCATAAATCTTGTGTCCAAAGCCAATAGAAAATTCCATCACCCTTATACCGACTTTCCTAAATGCGAGAAAATGTCCTAATTCATGTATACATATAATCAAGGACAATATAATTGTTCCAATTGCCAATGTTATCAATGTAGTCATAAAATAAAAACTCTCCTCACTTTTGATTATAGCTAAAAAAACTGGAAAAAGTGTCGCTATTTAAGCGATTTTTTTATTTTCTTTAAATTCCGTCAATATTTTAATAAAATATAAACATAAGAGGTTTTTTGAAATGTCAGACATTACCATAACGCAGACTGTTCTGCTGTCCTGCATAGTACTTTTAACACTGTTCCTTCCTTTCGCATGGCGGAAGGTTGAGGAGAACCTTGAGGCCTTCCTGTTTGTAATGGGTATTGCGGCGGCAACCATATCAAATGCCTGGAGCTGGCATCTGGTAAAAGAGGCAATTACAGAGCCTATTCCGATAACGGCCACCGTCGCCGGAGTGGGAATAATCTTCTACTTTACAAGAAAATGGGTAAGAAAAGGATTGAATTTCCTGCAAGCCTTTCTCGGCAGACCCGGAATGTTCTTTTCCATAGTATTCATATTGGGAATGGCTTCAAGCCTTACCACGGCGATAGTCGCCGCCCTGATACTTGCCGAAGTAATGACGCAGCTAAGTTTTGAAAGGAAATACGAAATACGCCTAACAATACTGGCCTGCTTCGCAATAGGACTGGGAGCGGCCCTGACCCCCGTAGGAGAACCGCTTTCCACGATACTTGTTGCGAAACTAAAGGCACCGCCGCACAATGCGGACTTTTTCTACATTTTAAGGCAGCTGGGATACTGGATTGTCCCAGGCGTGGTTGCATGTTCACTGCTGGCCGGATGGCAGGCAAAATATGCAAAACTGGACGAGGATTCACTTGGAGGAAACAAGGCAGAAACGCCCAAGGACATATTGATCCGTGCGGCGAAGGTATTCCTGTTCGTAATGGCACTCACATTCCTGGGACAGGGACTTACCCCCCTTGCGGAAAAATACCTGCTCACATTGCCGTCATGGTTGCTTTACTGGGTCAACTCAATTTCAGCAATACTTGACAATGCGACGCTTGTCGCAGCAGAAGTCTCGCCACAGATGACCGACGTGCAGATAAAGTACATTGTGCTTGGACTTGTCCTTTCGGGCGGAATGTTGATACCTGGCAACATACCTAACATAATAAGTGCGTCAAAGCTGGGCATAAAGGCAAAGGAATGGGCAAAATTCGGAGTTCCTTTCGGAGCTGTAATAATGCTTATTTATTTCATACTGCTTTTGATACTGGTGAAATAAGGCATTGTTCTTAAATCTAGAAGTTTTTAATTTTATATCAGAGAAATATGTCAAATCATAACAAGGAGAAAAAATGGATTGGACACCTAAGACAATAATGGAACCGTTCAAGATAAAGGCGGTTGAACCTATTGCAATAACGACAAGGGCAGAAAGGAAAGCTGCGCTTGAGGCGGCTCATTACAACCCTTTCAGCATCGCAGCTGAAAAAGTCACAATAGACTTCCTGACCGATTCCGGCACTGGCGCGATGAGCGCGGCACAGTGGGCCGCCCTTATGAACGGCGACGAATCCTATGCCGGGGCAAGAAGCTATTACAGATTTGAAAAGGTGGTAAAGGAACTGACGGGATTTGAAGAAATAATCCCCACTCACCAAGGCCGTGCCGCGGAAAAAATTCTGTTCCAGACCATAGCGAAAAAGGGAATTTACATAATTTCCAATTCACATTTTGATACAACAAGGGCAAACGTGGAATACACCGGAGCGGAAGCCGTGGACTTTCCGGCGGAAGGAGCGCTTGACTGGGAGAAACCCGCCCCATTCAAAGGCAATGCCAATGTTGCAGCGATGGAAAAATTCATAAAGGAAAAAGGTGCGGAAAACATAGCATTGTGCGTGATGACCGTCACAAACAATTCCCTCGGCGGACAGCCTGTCTCAATGCAGAATCTCAAAGAGGTAAAGGAACTTTGCTCAAAATACGGCATAAAGATGTTCCTTGACACTGCCAGATTCGCGGAGAATGCCTATTTCATAAAGACACGCGAACCCGGTTATGAGAACAGGTCAATAAAGGAAATAGCCCAGGAAATGTACCGTCTTGCCGACGGAGCATGGCAGAGTTCAAAGAAGGATGCCATAGTGAACATAGGCGGATGGCTTGCGATGAATGACAAGGATCTGTCCCTGCGCTGCCGTCAGCTGCTTATACTTATGGAAGGCTTCAACACATACGGCGGACTTGCCGGACGCGATCTGGACGCGATGGCAGTAGGCCTTGAAGAGGTTCTCAACGAGGATTATCTAAGATATCGCATAGTATCCACGGAATACCTTGGGAACGCGATGCTGGATATGGGCATACCCATAATCAATCCTCCCGGCGGACATGGCGTTTATGTTGATGCGAAGAAATACCTGCCGCACATCAAGCCGGATCAGTTCCCGGCACAATCGCTCACATGTGCATTGTATCTTGAAGGCGGAATAAGGGCGGTTGAGATAGGAATGTTGATGTTCGGCAAACGCGATGAGAACGGCAAATTCCTGCCGGCGGACATGGAGCTTGTGCGTCTAGCAATACCACGTCGTGTCTACACGCAAAGCCATCTGGACTACGTCATAGAGGTGTTCGGACATCTTACAGCACACAAAGAGGAGATAAATGGCCTTGAAGTTGTGGAGGCCGCAGACATTCTTCCTCATTTCACTGCGAAATTACGACCAGTATCAGGCAAATAAGAAATGTTCACAAACGACCGCATTTCCGGCATTAGGCCGCAACTTGAGGCAATTCTCGGCAAGGAAAACGTAAGGACTGACGAGGCCGCATTGGCCTCTCACTCCTACGATTCGGGACTGTCAATGGCGCAGCCGGAAGCGGTTGTATTCATAAGCAGGACAAGCCAGGTAGCACCTGTAATAAGGATACTGGCAACGGCGGAAATCCCATTCATACCGTATATGTCCGGCACAAATCTCACAGGTGGCACAATCCCGCTACGCGGCGGTGTCGCGCTCAATATGAGCCGCCTGGACAAAATCATATATATAAATCCAGAAAGGCAGGAAGTCCTCGTAGAGGCCGGGGTTATTAACGACAATCTGCAGAAGGCATTGAAACCATTCGGACTGTTTTTCGCAGTCAATCCGGCAAGCTCTTCCGTATGCACTATTGGTGGCAATATCGCGGAGAACTCTTCCGGCACGAACTGGCTTGCTTACGGATCTGCCTGCGACAGTATTCTAAAACTGGAAACAGTCACACCAGATGGTGAGACGCATATATGGCAGGCCGACGGGGCTGGTCCGGATCTGATGGATATTGTCCCAGGTTCGGAAGGGACATTGTGCGTAATAACAAGGGCATGGCTGAAAGTACACAGGATTCCCACGCACACAGTTACAATGGCTGTAGCATTCCCTACGCTGGATAATGCCCTGAATGCGGCGGAAAACCTTTTGGACGCAAATTTGCCGCTATCATCGCTTGAAATACTTGACAAGACGGCATTGGACGCGTCATTGAAGAAAAGGACTTTCATTTTCCCACATACAATGCGTTCACTGATCATAGCGGACATAAATGCCACAACCACGGAGGAACTGGCAGAACAGGCCTCAAAAGTTGAACAGATATGCCTTGACAATTCCTCGCTTGCGAAGGAAACCGCCACGGAAGAAAAGGACAGGGAAAGACTTTGGGACATACGCCGGAAGGCATTCCCGTCGCTGGCAAAAATCGCCCCCGACATAGTTCTGGAGGAATCCTGCGTACCCAGGGAAAAACTTTCCATAGCGGTAAGGAAGACAAGGGAAATACTGCGCACATACCGTCTGACTGCCGGCATAATAATAAGCCCCGGATCTGGCAGCATACAGCCGCATATCGTATTTGACAGGAGAATATCCCAGGATCTGCGCCGTGTAAAGACGGCAAGGGGCAATCTGATAAGGGAATGTCTCGCATTGGGCGGCTCCGTTGCCGGGGATTACGGTATAGGCGTAGACAAAAGGCTTCTTCTCAACTGGCTTTACAGTCCTGATGAATTGGATTTCCTTTCCAAGATAAAACATTCATTTGATCCGAAGAAACTTGCAAACCCGGACAAGATACTACCGGTAAACGAGGATGATGCGATGTTCCAGGACGCGGAAAAGAACAAGTCCAGACCGGAACTGGATGCCCACGTTCATACGATTCTCGCGACATTGCGTAGCAGGGCGGATAGCAGGACTGCCAGCGTCATACTTGGTTCTGGAACACAGCTCAAAGTCCCACCAGAAACCGAAAAGCTGAAAATGCTGGATACCAGGTTTCTGTCAATGCCACCGGAAATAAACAAGGCAAATATGACCGTAAGGGCAGGTGCTGGCGTGAACATAAATGATTTGCGGAAGATCCTTAATGACGAGGGTCTTGACCTGCAAATGCCGGAAACGGAAGGCACTTTGGGCGGAATAATAGCGTCGGGAAGAGTTCCTGAAATAGCAAAAATTCTTTTGGGAATGGAAATTGCCACAGCCGAAGGAATATATCTGAATTTCACACAGCAGACCCTGAAGGCGGCCAAGGCCTATGATATATGCAGCCTGTTCTGTGGCTCACGGGGAGCGTACGGGGTAATACTTTCAGCCGTACTGCAAATATGCCATACATGCGACAGAAGGGATTTTCCGCCAGCAATGCCCGTGCCTTTTGCCCCGGAAAAAATACACAGGGTATTCAAAAAGGCCGTAGACCCGGAGAATTTCCTCAATCCCTGGCTTTATCCCCAAACGGAGGAACAGTAAATGGAATGGGACAACAAGCCGTCTGACCTGACTCTGGCAAGGGCAAAGCAAAGCATAAAAAAGGAAAGGACATTCTTATCAGGTGATGATTCCGATGTCTCATATTCTGAAAGACTGATTTTAACAAGGAACGGCGAGAAAACAATTTACGACGCGGCTGCCCCGTGCAACAGATGCGGTATATGTGCCGCCGTATGTCCGTCGTACAAGGCGACAAAAAAGGAAAACATGTCCCCAAGGGGACGCTGCCAGCTGACAAGGCTTTTGAAGGAATACCGCATAAGCTCGCCAGAAAAGGCATTGAATGAGGCAATAGGCAGCTGCCTGTTATGCGGGGCTTGCGAAAATATATGCCATGCATCCATTCCAATTCCTGAGATAGTAATGGAACTCAGACGGCATTATCTGAAAAGAAGGACAAATCTGATAACAAGGATCGGTCTGAAACTTTTGCTTGATCATCCGAAAATATACTCATTCTGGATAAGGACCTGTCTGATACTGCTAAACCTGCGTCTGCCGTGGCTTGCAAAAATCCTGGGTATGCCATCACTTCTGGCAATGAGCAGGGAAAGATTTGACGAAATGGGATTTTTTCCGCCTGTCAGGTCAGGATTGGACATTCTACGCCCGCAGTATCAGTATCCTCCAAAACATTCCGTCAAATGGGTTTATTTCGCATCTTGTGCTACAAATTACCTAATGCCACAGACAGCAGTTGACGCAGTAGAGCTTATTGACAGACATGAGGGCGAGGGAATGTTGGCTGGAAACATCTGTTGCGGATTCATGTCATATCGTCTTGGAAACCTTGATCAGGCCAGGGAATTTGCAAAAAGGAACATAAGGATTTTTGAGGAGCTGCGAAAAAAGCATGGCAACAAATTCGTAGTAATAACGGAATGTTCGTCCTGCGCATCATTTTTGAAGAATTATGAACAGCTTTTCATTCAAGACAGGCTTGAAGAGGATATAATCGCGGAAAGTGCGGAAACAGTGCATATTGTTGAAAACAGGGAAGGAAAAGACAGCAATGCCGCAAATCCGTCAACGCAAGGAAATGTCAATTCCGTGAAAGATGATCCAGCAGGAGAAAAAGATCCTGAGAACTGGCGTGCGAGGGCAAGGGAATTTTCAGAGGCGGTAAGGGATTTGTCCGAAATACTAAACGTACAGGATTTCGCAAAGATAGGAAAATGTGCCGAGGAAGAAGGAAAGACTATATGTTTTCAGCAGCCATGTTCCATATCGGAATCACAGAAAAAGGCAAGACAGGTGGAAAACCTGCTGGAACATCTGTCGGGGAGCTGTTTCAGGGAATCTGAAGACAGTGGGGAATGTTGCGGCGGCGACAGGGGAAATTCCGTAGTGCCAGAAAAGGTCAGGCATTATTCCGAATACAGGAAGACAAAGGCCTTGGCCTCGGTACAGGCGGAAATAGTACTAAGTACCGATCCCTGCTGCATAATGGCCATGCGTTCCTGTCTGAAAAAATGGTATCCATCGGCACAGGCAACGCACCTATGCTCGTACATAAACAGAATAGAGAAAAAATATAGAAAAGGTCGTACGGATTGAACAAGAGAGATAAAGAAATGGAAACATTCCATACCAAAAGGGAAAAGGATTTGCAGAACAGGATGACAATGCTTGCCAAATTTGGCACAATCATCTCGCAGGAAACAAAATTTGACCCTCTCCTTGAAAAAATCGCCAACCAGGTACGGGGAATACTTTCCTGCGACAGGTGCAGCGTTTTCATATATGACCAGGATACGAACTCCCTTTGGGCAAAGGTTGCGATAGGATTGCAGAAAACCGAGATAAGGATCCCTATAGGCATTGGAATAGTCGGCATCGTGGCGGCATCGGGAATGACGCTGACAATACAGGATACCGCGCATGACAAGCGATTCAACAAATCCCTTGACATGATTACCGGGTATTCCACAAAGAACATTCTGGCCACCCCCCTTAAGAACTCCAACGGCAAGATTATAGGCGTTTTTGAGGCAATAAACAAGTACGCTGGGCCATTCACCGAAGAGGATGAAGGCATTTTGAAACTGATAAGCTCCTTGGCGGCAAGTGCCATTGAGAATGCCAATCTTTACAAGAAGCTGTCGGATTCGCAGCTGGAGATTATATACCGTCTGGCAACCACGGCTGAATACAGGGATCAGCATGACACTGCCATTCATCTGCGGCATATCAGTGAATACACTGCCCTTATCGCCGCCAATATGGGGCTTTCCCAAGCCGAGGTTGACATAGTCAGATATGCAAGCCCCCTGCATGACATAGGCAAGGTAGGCATCGCGGATGCCATACTCCTAAAGCCAGGAAGGCTGACCCCGGAAGAATTTGAGGAAATGAAGAAGCATACGATATATGGGGAAAAGATACTTGCCAACGCTGAAAGCAATCTCTTGCAGGCGGCATGCAAGATAGCTGCCTCACATCATGAGAAGTACAATGGCACGGGATATCCAGTAGGCCTTGCTGGCGAGGAAATACCGCTATATGCCCGCATAGTGGCCGTTGCCGATGTCTTTGACGCGTTGTGCATGGAAAGGGTCTACAAGCCAAAATGGACCCCCCAGACAGCCCATGATCACATTATGGATCAGACAGGACAGCATTTTGACCCAAAGGCGACAGAGGCATTCCACAAGGCCTTTCCAATGATACTTGACGCACAGGAAAAAAACGACAAAATTGTTCAATCAAAAAAATAAGGCTCTGTTAAAGCAAAGTATTGATAAATGATGTTTGCTTAAAATACCTAAATTAGGCTGTCGTCCTTAACTCGTTTCAGGACCTAATTAAAATGCAGAGATGCTGAAACAAGTTCAGCATGACGAGAGAGTTTTTTTAAATCAATACTCTTCTTATACAGAGCCAAAAAAAATAACAGCCCCCTTGCGGGGGCTGCCTTTTGTTTGCCTGTTTTTGTTTTTTAGGATTTTTGAAATACTACCACTGATTGTTGTAGTTCAGGTTAAGCACGGAGGCAGGAACTGTCTTAGGGCATAATCCATCACATGGATCTGCAATGACTGTATTTTTTGAGGAAGCCTTCTGCTCCACCTGCTCATAGACATTATTCTCTGTTGCACGGACATTGCGTTTTGGAGAATATCCGAACCTCTGCGACAATGATATTCCGAAGACTTTGATCTTGCAGTTATCAATTTTGTGTCCATCATCATCTTTCTGTTCATAATTATGGCTGGCATAGCTCAATGTAAGTGATGTGCCTTGATTTAACAGATAGCTTACGCCAAAACCTATGTTATATCCGCTGCCGTCAGAATCTATAGCATATCCATCCCCATTCTTGTCAACCCTTGTGACATACCCAGCATAGCCAAATTTGATATTTCCGACAATTTTGGCAGAACCGTAAGGTATTTCAAAAAGGTTCAATTTTGTATACGCTCCAGCCTGGTATACTGCCCAGGTGTCTTTTCCATAACCATCGTCGTCCCCCATTGTTCCCAGCATTGACAATTCAGCTCCAAAATATAGGTTTGTCAAGGATGTCGTGTTTATTTCAGAGAACAGAGAATATGCAAAATGGCTGTCAGAAGGATAATTGTCTCCCCCCATTTTGGAATATCCCAGTTCAACACCGGTGTTCATTATATTCGCGGAGACCAGGCCGGGCAGGGCTGCGAAAGCCAATATTGTAAATAAAAGTTTTTTCATATTGTTTTATCTCCTTGTAAGATTATTTGCGGGCGTTAGGCATTGCCGGGGCATCCACGGCTTTTTTGCCTTTATGCTGCATGCCGCAAAGTATTGCGTCGGTGTACTTTATGGCAAGGGCGCTGCCGTAATAGGTAGTGCTTGCACTTATAGCTTCCTGCTCGTTGCTGTCTATGGTTTCCCTGGTGTTCTTGCGTATTATGCGTACGTTGATTATGTCATCCGCGCCTATGGCCTGGGCCTTTTTCAGCAGCTCAAACGCCACCACGCTCTTGTCCTCGGTCACGCTGTGCGCCACGTTACTGTTGAACTCCAGTGTGGCAAACACAAGCCCCTTGCTCTCATAGTCTTTTGCAGGCAGCTGCTGCGAAAGGCCATATCCGCCGTTTACCCCGGCATAATCCGTATGCTTGCCATAAACAGTGCAGCTGCACAAAACTCCGCATATAATGGCAATTGCTGCCAAATGTATATTTATCTTCATATTTTTTATCCTCTTTTGTGTTTTGTTATTTGATTGCAAACACGGAAAAAGACACTTTTTCCGTGTTTAATTATTATCTTCCAGTTTCTACAGAATTGAACCAGCCATTTCCGAACCAGGAATTATTGCCCGCCGGCCTCTGATATTCCTTGACGGCAGGAAGTTTTCTTCCCATATTGCGCCAGGCCTTTTTAATCTTGCTGCCAAAAGTTATTTTGGGTGTAGGCTCAACAATTTCAGAGCCACTATCCTGCAATGTGGCGGAAACAACTGTTTTCTGTGTTTCTGCCTTTACTTTTACAGGCTTTGCCTTGGGCTGGGATTCTTCCGGCTTTTCGCTTTTATAATTGCCTGATGATTTCTCGTAGTCGGACATATTCATTCCGGCTTCCCAGTTGTCATCACCGCTATTGCCTGACTTTCTGTCTGATAATTTCCACTCCGCAGTGTGGCTTTCGCCCTCTGCCTTGCCAAAACCAAGATCAAAGCCAAAGCGATACTGTACTCCCAATGAAAAAACATGGGCAGTAAAATTATTAGAATCAAATTTGGCTTTGTGGATGTCATAACCTAAAGTAACGGCAAGGGCCTTTGTAAAATAATATCCCCCACCTATACCTAGGCTTATTCCAAAACTATCATCGTCTTCCTCCCGTAAGAGCTCATATCCATCCCATCCGTCTGCACCAGCCTCCGCGCTATAGCGGGCAATTCCGAATTTGCCATAAGCGAATATGCTGCCATTTCCCAGAGGTCTGTTTATAAAGGTGTATTTTCCGTATATGCCTAATCCAGAAAGATCAACTGTACTGCCATAATCACCCTCCATATCACCTAAAGTAAAGTATTGAAGACCAAGGGAAAGCCTGTCAACGAAAATATCGTTTTTCTCCAAAAAAAAGGAAATACTTACAGGATAATCGGTTTCATAGCCATAATCCGCATCTCCATTTACATATCCCAGGCCAAGGCCTACGGTATATGTTCCGGCATTTGCCAGGCCAGGCATTGCCAATGCCAAAATCAAAAACAATAATTTTTGGCTTAATAGGCAAAATTGTTGGTATAGACGACGAGAAAATGATTTAATAT
>R20__coassemble_1614_pt1 | contig 11691 bp, 7 predicted proteins | sample R20__metabat2_high_PE_044 | metagenome-assembled genome bin R20 | reverse complement strand
GAAAATTCCGGCTTGTTCTGCACGGTTTTCTTTATTATAGCGTCAACGGCAGGAATCTGCTTGTAGGCAATAAGTCCGGGACCGGTCTGTGCTTCCACGAACTTGATCTGATTCACACGGTCATCTTCCTTGTCAACACGGGTGAACTCATGCTTGCGTATGCGGTTAGCATCGTAATCCTCAACGCAGGCACCAACTACAAGGCCAGTCTGCACATGATCGCCCATTTTGAGACGGTACACATAGAACATCTTCTTTGTGTCCCTTATGAGCAGCCCTTCCTTTAACATTCTGCGGAAATTCTCTCCGGCTTTCTTATAGACTTCTTCGCTGTAGACATTTGTGCCTTCGGGAAGGTCAATTTCAGCCTTGGAAACGTGCAGGAAGCTGTTAGGCTTGCCTTTTGCCATTTCCCTGGCCTCCTCGGAATTGAGGACATCGTAAGGAGGGGCTATAACTTCCTGCGCCTTGCCAGGAGCAGGGCGTATGCCGTAAATAGGTGTGAAAAGCGGTAATTTTGCCATTTTCTGTTTTATCCTTTGTATTTGGGCTATCTTGGCTTGGCGGGGATTCCCCTTGCAGGAAAACCCCCGCCATAATCGCAGCAGAATGAATCAGACAATTAGGGAAATACCTAAAAACTTGTATTTATACGTCATTACGAGCGGTAGCACAAAAGATTGCTTCGTCATTTCCATTCCTCGCAATGACGATATAAGGAAATTTTCCAAAATTGCTAATTTCTCATTGCTAACTGCTAATTTTAATTCTTTTTCCAAAAGAATTAATAGCTGCCTCTTACTGCGTTCCTCTTGTTTCCGTCAATGAGGAAATCCGCGATCTGCTCGGCGGCCTGCTGGGCAACCCTTATCTGCGCGTCCTTTGTGGAGGCGGCGATATGCGGTGTGCAGATTATGTTCTCATTGCCGAAGAAAGGATGTTCCTTGGCAGGCTCATTTGCGTACACGTCGCAGGCAAGACCGGCGATCTGTCCGCTGGCTATTCCGTCAAGAATATCCTGCTCATTCATAATCGCGCCGCGGGAGCAGTTGATAAGGCGTATGCCTTTCTTCATCTTGGCAATGGCTTCCTTGTTCACCATGCCCTTTGTCTCCGGCGTAAGGATTGTGTGATAGGTGACAAAGTCGGATTTCGCATAAAGCTCGTCCATGGTCACTTTCTTAATGTTCAGTTTTGCCGCAACCTCGTCAGAAAGGAACGGATCAAAGCCGAGAACTGTCATGTGATGGCCGTGAGCCATGTCAGCGAAAATCTTGCCGATATTGCCGCAACCGACGATTCCGACGGTCTTGCCGCATATTTCAACGCCTTTGAACTTGCTCTTTTCCCATTTTCCGGCATGTGTCGATGTATTTGCCTGCGGAATCTGGCGGGCAAGAGCCATCATGAGAGCGAATGCGTGCTCGGCAGCAGACTGTGAATTGCCGGTAGGCGTATTCATAACGACAATCTTGTTCTCTTTTGCGGCGGCAACGTCAATGTTGTCATAGCCAGCTCCGGCACGCACTGCGACCTTCATGTTTTTTGCCTCTTTGAGAATGTCCGCGGTAAGCGTTGTCGCGGAGCGTACCACTATTGCGTCATATTCGCCAATGCAGGCTTTAAGCTCTTCGGGAGTCATTCCTGTCTTTACTACCGGCTCAAGACCTCTTTCCTTAAGAATGGTCTCGCAGATCTTGTCAGACTTGTCAGCTATCAAAACTTTAAATGCCATTTTTTATTTTCTCCTTGAAAAAATCTGAAATGATTTATTAAATTCCCCCTCCTCATTTTAATGAGGAAGGGGAAGTCGCTGTTTATTTTGTATACTCAGCTTTTACCTGCTCATAGCCCCAGTCAAGCCAATGAGTAAGAGCTTCAATGTCGGAAGTCTCCACTGTCGCACCGCACCATACGCGGATTCCAGTGGGAGCATCCTTGTAGGAATTTATGTCGTTGGCAACGCCTTCCTTGGCAAGAAGGGCCGTGATCTTCTTGGCAGCCTTTGCCTGCTCTTCCTTGTCAAGAGATGTAAACCAGGGAGCAACAATCTTGAAGCACACTGATGTATTGGAGCGTATCTCCTTGCTCTCTGCGAGGAAGTCGATCCAGTCGGATTTCTCTACCCATTTCTCAAATGCGGCAAGATTTGCCTGGGATCTCTTGATAAGTCCCTGAAGTCCGCCGACTGATTTTGCCCAGTTGAGCGCATCAATGGCATCTTCTATGCAGAGCATGGACGGAGTGTTGATTGTGCTGTATTCCAGTTCTCCGGGTTTGAGTTTCTTAAGCTCGGCAAGGCGGAATATCTTTGGCATTGGCCACGGAATCTTGGGAACACGCTCTTCCATGCGGGCTACTGCCTTCGGGGAAAGGATCATCACGCCATGTGCTGCCTCTCCGCCGAGTACTTTCTGCCAGGAGAAAGTGAGTATGTCTATTTTTGTGAAATCTATGTCCATTGCGAACACGCCGCTGGTGGCATCGCATATCACAAGGCCTTTGTGATCCGCAGGCAGCCAGTCCATATTCGGCACTTTCACGCCGCTGGTTGTTCCGTTCCAGGTGAAGACGATGTCATGATCGGGGTTCGCCTGTTTGAAGTCCGGCAGCTTGCCATAGTCGGCGGTGTAGTCGTTCACGTTTTCCAGCTTGAGGTACTTCTTGATGTCCTTTATCCAGCCTTTGCTGAATGATTCCCAGCCGAAAACGTCAACCGGGTTGTCTCCGAGTGTTGACCAGAGGGCACATTCAACCGCACCTGTGTCAGAGCCTGCAACCACTCCTATGCGGTAATCCGCAGGAAGCTGAAGGATCTCCTTCATAAGGTCGGAGCAGAGCTGTATGCGGGCTTTTCCCTCTTTTGAGCGGTGGGAGCGTCCCACCAGAGCGTTTTTAAGAGCCTCCACTGTCCATCCGGGGCGTTTCGCACAAGGGCCGGAAGAGAAGTTGGGGCATTTGGTCTTAATCGTAGGTTTTTCCATTTTGTATTTCTCCTGGTGTTCTTTATAATACTTATGAAAATCTTTTTGAAGCCTAAAAAGTGCTTCCTATAGGAATTAAAACATTTTAGGAAAGAAAATACAAGTTGATTTTTTCAATCCTGTAAAAAATTGTTTTTTCCTGTCAGTTCGCATAGAGAGGCATTGACATTTCAGCCTTTAGACCACGTTCCTCAAAGCCTCGTCCTCTAAGGAAGCTAAGCAGTCCTGATGCCTTAGTGTCTATATTGTGCCATATCAGATTGCCGCTTGCCTTGGAATGTTCAGCTATATATGCCATAAGGGCAGAACCAATACCTGAATTCAACAGCTGGCTTTTGACCCATAGCTGATGTATTTCTCCAGATGCGGCAGTAAACACCGCAATGCCTGCGACTTCCTCAAAAATAGTGGCATAACATACCGTATATACCTCTGGCATACGGAAAAATATATCCCAGGAATTTAGCCAGGACGGCATAACGGACTGGTCTGAAAGCATTATGCTGCGCATTTCAACCCATCTTTCCTTGTTGGCCTCCTGAACCTCTATGGTCTGCCTTACAACTGATAATGGTCTGCCGGACAGGAACATGGTCATAAGATTGCGTGTCTCCGCAAATCCTATTCCCCTGTATACTTCCCTGGCTTTCTCATTGCTGCTTAGAACATCCAGCATATAGGTTTGGAAGGAATGTTTTTTGAGCAATTCCTTTACCTTTATCATTAGTTCCTGGGAAAGCTGCGTTCCACGGTACTTGGGGATAACTCCAGTACCTACATTGTACGCTGTCTTCTTGTTTTCCCACATTCCTGTTGAATTAAGTATGAACGCGGCCATTCTGCCGCCATCCATCGCACAAATGCTTGAACGGTATTCAACACCACGCATCGTATTCATACGCATTACGGTCTCAGGTGTCATTTTGGAGGCATTTGGATTGTTTCCCATAACCTCTACAATGCATTTATGAAGCAGTCCCAAAGGTATCTTGTCTAATGTCTTTATCTCTAGCATAATTTTAGCAGAAAACTTTTTTCAAACTTAACTATATTATAACATAAAGAAAAACGATAATCTATTTGAGGCCGGTGCTGCCGAATCCGCCTTCACCACGGTCTGTTTCAGGCAAGTCCTCTACAAGCTCAAATTCGGCATTTTCAACCTTGCAGAATACCATCTGCGCGATTTTCTCCCCGGATCTTGCCACATATTCATTATCAGACGAATTAAACAGGATTACGCCTACCTCCCCCCTGTACGGGGCATCCACCGTTCCGGGAGTGTTAAGCACGGTTATGCCGTGTTTCAATGCTAGGCCGCTTTTTGGCCTTACCTGCCCCTCGTATCCGTTCGGAATGGCGATTTTAAGCCCTGTCGGAACCAATGCACGTCCATGCGGAGGTACGACTGTATCTCTTGCGGCATACAGATCAACTCCTGCATCTCCATAATGTGCATAAGACGGCATTTTCGCATTTTCATTTATTTTTTTTACAAGAACCTTGATTGACATATAATACCTCAATTGCTCATTGCTAATTGATAACTGCTAATTGGAAACACAGAAAAAGGCATTTTTTCAGTGTTTCCCTAATTTTTTGTGTTAAGATTCACCTGTCCGCGTTTAACGAGCCTTATTATCTCTTCCTTGTCCGCATGGGCTGGCTTGAATTCCTTGTCCCCATACATCTCCACATAGTCCTTTCTTGGACCAACGCATATATCGGAAAGCTCGCAATGCCTGCATACTTCCAGATCAGCATTTATGCCAGTATAGTTGATCTTTCCACCAAGCTTGTTGTCAATATCCCAAGAGTAGGCCTCCCAGCCTGGCAGAAAGCAAAGAGGCATTCCGTCAATCAGGCATGTAATGCCCTTTTCCTTAGCGGTTTTGAGAGCCTTCAGCATTTCGCGGCTTGTATCTGTCAGATTTGGCAGCAGCCATTTATTGTTATTGACCCTGCCAGAGACCTTGACGAAGATAAAGAGTATGTAAAAAAGGCCGGGGAAATTCTCAGTCGCATAAATCACATAATCCTGCAAAAGTTTGTAATTTACAGTAGTGACAACGCAAACCAGCGTGGCGGCATTTTTGGATTTGAGACATGCACGCCTTATGTTTTCAGTCTGACGGGGCAAATTGCCTGGCAATCCAGACATGATTTCATGTTCCTTTGGTGTATGTGCCGGGAAGTTGAAATTGAAGCTGGTCACTCCGGCTTCCATAAGGGAATCAAGCCTTTCCTTGCTGAGCAAAAGTCCGTTTGTAAAGACATGAACCTTTTTAACACCCTTTTCCTTGATTTGACGCACCCTATCCTCAAGCTCCTTGCAAAGCAGTGGCTCCCCGCCCAGAATGCTTATCTCGTCATATCCGGAATTGAGGACAATATTTATTTCCTTTTTGGACATAGACACGACATTCTCTGCAAGACAGAAAATACAGCGTCCATTGCATTTTGAATTGAAAAACATTATTGGCTGTGAGGAAAAATCCTTCCTTGGAATAAAATGCCTTAAAAGTTTTTTCAGACTTTGCTTGAAAATCATATCTTTCTCCTTCAAAACACTGTGTAAACAATCCCATTACGACTTATAAGCTAATTTCATCAATTGTTCATTGTTAACTGCTAATTGGAAGAAAAAGTGCCTTTTTCCGCGTTTCCCTACCCGCGCAGCTGTACATTCGGCAGCCATTTTGCGGCGGCGGATTGCATTTCTGCCAGCAGATTGTCCGGTGTCAGCGTAAACCGTTCAAGACGGCTGTCAATGAGGCCGCCCTGACGTGGCACGAAACGCTGAATGTAATACGGATGCGTACTGTCCCCGGTAATACCTGCGACAAACCGGGCGGCCTCGCCAATTTCCGCAGCGGTGATGAACGTAATTCCGCCGCCGCATCGCACGACAGGGGCGGCTGTCGTGCGGTACTCATGCCTTTCAAATCTCCGTACAAGCAGAATTGATTCCTTGACGGAATCCACGGGAAAATCCGCTCCCATTCCCGTATACTGTGGCCACAATTCCGGAGGCCGCCCTGACGTGGCACGAAACGCTGAATGTAATACGGATGCGTACTGTCCCCGGTAATACCTGCGACAAACCGGGCGGCCTCGCCAATTTCCGCAGCGGTGATGAACGTAATTCCGCCGCCGCATCGCACGACAGGGGCGGCTGTCGTGCGGTACTCATGCCTTTCAAATCTCCGTACAAGCAGAATTGATTCCTTGACGGAATCCACGGGAAAATCCGCTCCCATTCCCGTATACTGTGGCCACAATTCCGGCGGCCCCTTTATATCCATGGCGGCATAATCCGCCAGTTTTTCCGCCAGAATACGCTCCAGAATGTCAGGGCGGCTGCCATTTGTGTCAATCTTGACTGCAAGCCCCATTCCTTTCAGCTGCCGCATGAATGGCAAAAGATCCTGTTGCAACGACGGCTCTCCCCCGCATATTGAAACCCCTGTAATCCAGCCCAGGGAATCCCGGCAATAGGAAAGAAAGTCATCAGTGCTTATTTCCGGCATAATTCCGGAAACTATAGGCCTCGCATGACAGTATGGGCAACGGAAATTGCATCCTGCCGTAAATATTTCCGCCGCTATCTCTCCGGGGAAATCCTGCAAGGTATTCCTTAACGCCGCCGCTATCTTCATAAAAAGAACATATACACTAGGCCTTGCGTTCCGAGGCCTGATCCCTGGCATTCCTTATCATAAAATGCAGACGGTTTAGTACATTTGCTTCCGAAGTGCCAGCGTCAAAATCAAGGAAAAGGAGATTCATTTTCGGGTAAAGTTTCTTCACACGTTTCTCAATTCCCTTGCTAACGACGTGATTTGCAATACAGCCAAAGGGTTGTAGGGAAACCGCATTGTAAATTCCCTGCTCCGCAAAAGACACAAACTCATCCGGTATAAGCCATCCCTCGCCAAACTGTGCGGCAAGGTTTACTATCTGTGCTCCTTTTTTGGCCTTTTCCTTGATATTGCCGAATTTGCGATATCTGCTGAAATGACGGCAGGCCTTGTCCGCCTTTCTGATCATGCTGCTGGCAAGAATATCCATTGTCAGTGTCACGCCCATTGTCTTAAGAGAATGATGGGCTATGTTCAGATCCACGTTCACCTTGTTGTTCACTATGTCCTGTATCATAAAGTCCGTGGCATTGGGTATGACAGGCTCAATTCCCTGCGACAAGAGCCAGTTCACAATGTTCTTATGCGAGAATGAGTTGTATTTTACATAAATCTCGCCGACAATTCCTATGGCGGGAACAGGTTCATGCGAAACAGGCACGGCCTCAAAATCAATGGCGGCCTGTTCCAGCAATGCGAAAATATCGCTTATGCGGTTCTGCCTTATCAGTGGCACTACGGCTGACATATAGCTGTCCTTCAGCTTGTCCGCCATACCCTTGGCATGTTCCCGTACCGCGGTTGAATAATACATCTGCGACATAGCATCGCTGAACAGGAATCCGGCCAGGAACGCCTTCGCTATACTCGCTATGGAAAATTTCATTCCCGGCTGCTCGTTTATCGGGGAAGTGCCTACTCCAATTCCCACTACGGGGACATCGGAATATCCGGCATTTGCCATGGCCTTCTTTATCAGTCCAAGATAATTCGTGGCACGGCATTGTCCGCCAGTCTGCGAAATACCGACGGCAATCTTGTTCCTGTCATATCTTCCGCTTTCCAATGCCTTTACTATGTCCCCGACGCACAATGTTGCCGGATAGCATATCTCATTGTTTGAATATTTGAGGCCATATTCTATCGTCGAGGCATCTCCGGGAGGCAGCATTTCCGCCTTGTACCCTCCGCATTGCAACATTCCCTCTATTACAGGGGACATGAACTGCGACACGAATGGGAATATTATCGTACGATGCCTGTCCTCGTCTTTGAATACTGCTGTATGCCTTGGAAATTTTCTTTTTGCGGCAGGATTTTCCGTATTTGCAGCCTTGAATTTGAGGCTTTCAATCAGGGAGCGAAGCCGCAGTTTGAGAGATCCGGCATTGTTCACGTCATCTATCTTCAGAAGTGTGAGATTCTTGCCCTCCTGTTTCAATATGTCCGAAACCTCGTCTATGATGAATGCGTCAGGACCGCAGCCAAAGGACGTAAGCTGCACATAATGAATATTATCCCTGGATCTTGCGACATATCTTGCCGCCTTCAAAATCCTAGTCACATAAGTCCATTGAAGGACACCGTTTATGCCTGACAATGCGTCGTCATCGGAAAAACGAACTATGTCCTCCGTGATTATGTCCACTCCAAATCCGGCGGCAATATCTGAAATCTTATGCTGCACCAGAGGATCACTGTGATACGGCCTGCCTGCAATCATCAGTACCATTCTGCCGTCCTTGCGGGCCTTTTCAAGAATGGCCTGTGCCTTGTCGCAAAGCTCGTGTGCGAATACCCTCTGCACGTTCAATGCCTTCGGGAATGCCTCCGCAAAAACGTCCTTTGGCACTCCCAGTCCGTGAAGATATTTATAACAGCCTCTTTTGAGGAGTTTTTCATCAGAAAATGTTATAACCGGGGCATCAAGCGGCACACCGTATTTCTCCTCTGTCTCCATTGCGGAGGAAATTACCTGCGAATACCCGGAAACTATTGGGCAGTTGAAGCTGCCATGAGCCTTCCTGTCCTCGGAATGTTCCCGCACCACATAAGGCATAAATATCCTGTCAGCCTTGCGTCTTATCAGGTCAAGAATATGCCCATGCACCAGCTTGGCAGGAAAGCATATATTGTCCGACATCACGGTATGCAGTCCCCTCTCGTACAGTGGAACGGTTGATATGGACGAGAGAATTGTCTCAAAGCCACATTCCGCAAGAAGTGTCTGCCAGAACTGGTAATTCTCGTGATTGTTCAATGCCCTGGGAATACCTATTCTGATATGTGGAACTTTTTTTGCAAGACTGGCTTTTTTTTCGTCTGAAATCTCGTGCCGACGGAACATCCTCGCATACTTGTATGTGTACATATTCTCGCCGGGACGGAAATCCTCGCCCTTGTTTGTAAATACCTTTTCGCATTTGTTGCCGGAATAATACAGGTTTCCGTTAGAGAATCTGAACTCCCTAACCTGGCAGCGGTTAAGACAGCCTGGGCATACAAGAGCCTTTTCCTCGGCGGAATTTCTCACAGCGTAAGCCTCAAATGGACGGCATTTGTCTGCAAAATCCATTAAATCCGCATTGTCGCTGATATTGTTGTTGCGGAAGAACATCTCCTTGGCGTAAAGGGCGCAGCCGTATGCCCCCATTAGTTCAGGCATATTCGTAAATACTACGGAACGGCCTATTATCTTTTCAAACGCCCTGGCTACCGACATGTTGCGGAAAGTGCCACCCTGCACGACTATGTTTTCGCCCAGTTCGGAGAAATCCCTGATCTTGAGAACCTTGTGCAGGCAATTCCGTACTATGGAAAAACTCAGTCCTGCGGCTATGTCGTCCGCTCCCGCTCCCTCGCGCAAGGCCTGCTTGACCTTGGAGTTCATAAATACCGTGCATCTTGTACCCAGATCACAGGGATATTTTGCGAAGCAGGCCATTTTTGCGAAATCCGCGACCTTATGCCCCAAAGACGAGGCAAAGGATTCCACAAAGGAGCCGCAGCCAGAAGAGCAGGCCTCGTTTATCTCCAGACGGTTTATTGCCTGATTCTGTACGAATGCGGCCTTCATGTCCTGGCCGCCTATGTCAAGAATGAATGACACGTCGGGACGGAATTTTCTGGCCGCACGGTAATGGGCTATTGTTTCCACAATGCCCTCGTCAAGACTGAATGCGGCCTTGATCAGATCCTCGCCGTATCCTGTCACGCAGGAGCGGCCTATAAGCACCTTCTTTCCGGCGGCATCACATTCCTTTTTGAACGAGATAAGACCTTTTGCCGCCGTGCCTATCGGATCTCCCTCGGATTTCCTGTAAAAGCTGTACAAAAGCCGCTCCTGGCTATCCATGACGGTAATCTTCGTCGTGGTCGAGCCGGAATCTATGCCTATGAAGCAGGGTTTTCCGTCATAATCCGCAAGACTGGCCTGCGGTATTTTTCCGCCATCGTGTTCCTTGTGCCAATGGTCATAATCCGCCTTGTCCTCAAAAAGAGGCGGCAGACCGGATCTGGCACATCCATCATGCGGCGGCCTTTCAAGCAGTTTTTTCGCAAGTTCGGAAAGCAATGGATATTCTATTGGTTTTCCGTCGGAATCAAAGTGAGGAGAATTTGCGGCGGTTATGGCAGCTCCCCAGGCGGGAACTATGGCGGCGTTATCGCATACTATGCAGTCCTCGTCTTTAAGACCCAGTTCCTCCTTGAAAGCGTTCCGCAGTGCCGGAATGAATGCCAACGGGCCACCGCAGAAAAACAGTTTCGGCCTTATGTCAAATCCCCTTGCCAGATTGCCTATGCACTGCAATGCCACGGCGTGAAAGATTGATGCGGCAAGATCCGCATGTGGAACGTTTCTTGCAAGCAGGTTCTGTATGTCCGTCTTTGAAAACACTCCGCAACGCGACGCTATAGGATAGGACGCTTCTGCCGATAGAGCCAGATCGGACAATTCGGAAACCTCACGTCCCAGCAATGTGGCCATCTGGTCTATGAACGCACCAGTACCGCCGGCACAGCTGCCATTCATACGCATATCCGGGGCCTTGCCTTTTTCAAAAAAGATCATCTTCGCATCTTCGCCGCCTATGTCTATAAGCGTGGATGTGCCTGGATATTTGCTACGTATTACCTCTACGGCGGCTACAACTTCCTGAACAAAGATAAGGCCGCTACGTTCAGCCGCGCCCATTCCGGCCGATCCTGTCATGCGAAGGTTTATGCGTATATCACCGAATTTTGCCCTTATTTCGGCAAGGCTTTCACCGAGGGCGGCAAAAATGTCTGCCTTATGCCTTCTGTACGACGAGTAAACAGCATCGCCCTCATCGTTTATTACAACGAATTTCAAAGTGGTTGAGCCTATGTCAAGGCCTACATTGTAAAAACCGCACATCTCAGCAAATGCCTCTTCATAATTAAATTTAATATTATTATAGTATTTTTGCGATTTTTCAAAAAAGGAAGGAAAAATACAATTTTCTCATTTCGCATACAAAAATACAAATCTGTTTTTTCGCATTGAAAATGCAGGAAATGAAATTTTTGACATCAATTTTCAAAAATGATTTTTTCAGACGAAAAATTAAAAAAATGAAAATTTATGGCAAATTCTGCAAAATTGAAAAAAAGACAAAAAAACAACCGCTTTCGCGGTTTGATTGGTGGACGTAAGGGGGATCGAACCCCTGACCTCTTGCATGCCATGCAAGCGCTCTCCCAGCTGAGCTATACGCCCATATTGTTCTTTCGTACTACATAGATTATTATAGCATAAGTTTGCCTTTTTGTGCAATATTTTTGTACTCCTCAATTGCTAATTGCTCACTGCCAACTGCTAATTTGAAAAGCAGATAAAATCAGGTCTTCTCGTCTTATGTATCATTGCGAGGAATAAAATGACGAAGCAATCTTTTGTTATATGAAAAAAATGAGTTCCTGAATCAGATTGCTTCACTACCGTTCGCAATGACGATAAAAAGAACTTCCTCAATTGATCATTGCAAACTGCTAAGGAAACACTGAAAAAGTCCCTAAAAATATGGTATAATATATACGACGGG
>R20__coassemble_1599_pt1 | contig 11819 bp, 3 predicted proteins | sample R20__metabat2_high_PE_044 | metagenome-assembled genome bin R20 | reverse complement strand
ATTAGAAAACGACATTTTTATCGCTGCTGATTAATCCTAATGACCGATTTGGGTTAAAGGGTTTGACTTTCGATTACTCATCTTTTCGGCTGTCGCGATATGTGCACCTATCGGTTAGCTTTGAAAGACGGCGCAAAAGTACGAGGGTGGCAAAAAACGGAATCGGGATATATCGGGATAAATGCTGGGTACATGGTGGATTATTGTGGTATTCCTATAGTATTTACGCAGTATACTAAGGCACATAACAATGTGATTTTTCAACATAAATCCCTGTGTGTCTGGGATTTTTTGTATATTTGCATCATAATATACAGAATACAATTATGCGTAAATTATTCACAATCATATTATTGCTATCGTTCATAGGTAATGATGATGCACTTGGACAAATTAACTACGCCAATATAATACCAGCTGTCACACCAACATTTTGGTGGCGATGTTCCACAGGTGATAGTCTAATTAATACCAACAAAGCCATAATTGTAAGTGGTGGCGATTCCATTGTGTTCGACAGTTTGCCATACGCCAAAGACTATACGTTGGTTGTTGTCTATAAAGCAAAGGACAGTATGGAGGCAAACGTGTGGCGAATGGACTATGGGAACAGTATTTCAATCAACAAGCGCGGACTCACTACCGAGCGTATCATTTCCGACAGCACAGCCATACGTTATGCCGAGCAAACCTCGATGAGTCCAATAATAAATACACTAAGGCAGTCGGCTCCAGACAGCACAAGCCCATTTATTCGCCTTATACTTGGTGGCGACACATTGCAGGGAAGAATTACAGTTGCGGAAATTATGTATTTTAACAAGCGACTGAACAACTCAATGCTGCGACGTGTGCAGAGTGCGCTTGCTGTTAGATATGGTGTCACACTCGGTCCTGTGGACTATGTAAACGGAGAAGGTACTTCGATATGGGACTATGCCGACAGCGGATTATACCATCACCGCGTAACGGGCATAGGGCGCGACAGCACTTACAATATCTATCAACTTGGCAGTCGGTCGGAGATGGATGGAGCAATACTAACCATTGCAACAGACAGCATTGCAGAGCATAAATTCTTGTTAATTGGCGATAATGATTTCCCATTGTCATTTGTAGAAGATGGTGATGGCGTTGAAATACTCAGTCGCAGGTGGCGTGTACAGGCTTCAGGTATGGAGTACAATAGTTTTTCTCTCATCTTTGATACCCGCAATATATCGCTACCTACCGACAGCCTTGTGTTGCTGATGAACGGATATATAATACTTCCTACATTATCCAACGCCAGCATAGTACGATTTGACAACGTATGGTTGCCGTCCGACACATGTACATTTACACTGGCAAGAGGTAATTTGGTTTGGCAGATAGCGCAGAGTAATTCTCATGGTTCCAAAGGAGGAAAAGGAAGTCCAATCCAAGAAGATGAAGTAACATACAATATACCCAAAGCCAAATTCAATATTTTCCCAAATCCCACAACGGGCCAATACTCCATTGAAGTGAGCGGAGCAAAGTATGTGCAGGTAATTATATACAACGTGCAAGGTTCTGTTGTGGCTACATATATGGACAAAGGAAGAGAACACTATATCTTCAATGGAGATTTACCGTCTGGCAATTCCTATTACGCAACCGTAACCACTGAGAGTGGGAGTCAGACGATGAAACTTGTTGTGAAATAAAGAATAAAAGTCATGAAGAAATTATACAAATGCTTATATCTCCTTGCATCAGTTGCCGTATTGGCACTTGCACAATCCTGCCGTCAGTCGGAAGAGAACCCTTCTGCCCTTAATTATGCGACTCAGCATAAAGAAAACCACGAAGACAGCACAGACATAAACTCCGTGCAAGCAGCCATCCAGCCTTTACAAGAACATATAAAGTTCAGGCAACCAGACAAACTGGTAAAAGCAATAAAGGGGCACGCACTGCTGATGGAGACGGATGGATTGCGCCTTACCGCAATCGATACGGCGGTCATACAAAGTGAAACGTATAGCGTAACATCATTGTATGACGACGAATTGCCACCTGTGCCTGAAGGAATGACGAACATGACCGAATGTGCGGCAGGATACCGTCTTTTGCCTGGAGGGGAACACTTCAGGCCATACGCTGAACTGCGCGTAAAATACGACCCCTCGCGTCTTCCATTTGGCTACACAGCGGACGACATATACACATCGTACTACGACACTGTTTCACGGGCTTGGGTACGTTTGAAACGTGTCTCCATAGACACAGTAGAACATGAAATTGTTTCGCTAACATCACACTTCACCGACTTCATCAATGAAATACTCAAGGCTCCGGAGATGCCGGAAACACAGGCCTTCGTTCCGACGCAAATAAGCGGTTTGGAAGCGGCCAATCCTCTGGCGAGATACGCAACCATTGCACCTCCAGAAGCAAACAATATGGGTACCGCCAATCTCTCATATCCATTCTATGTGCCCGCAGGTCGTGCAGGAATGCAACCCAATATTGCACTGACATACAATAGTAGCGGTGGCAACGGGGTGTGTGGGATGGGATGGGATATGTCTGTCCCGTGCATTAGCGTAGAGACCCGTTGGGGTGTTCCCCTTTATGAAGACCATAGCGAGACCGAGACATATTTATACAATGGCGAGCAATTGTTGGTTTCCCACGAATCTGTACCCACTTTTTCAGATTCTCCGGTACCCCGCAATCACAATGAATATACCAAACGTTTTTACCCGCGTATAGAGGGTGCATTCGACAGCATTCTGCGTCACGGCACCACCCCCCAGACTTATTGGTGGGAGGTTTTTGACCGTCAAGGAACATGCTACATATATGGTTTGGGGGATGGAGAACTCAAGGCTTACGGCTCGCAAGCCATTGCAAAATGGTACTTGACCCGTGTAATAGACAGACACGGGAACACCACACGATATCAGTATAAGAAATATGAGAATGCGAGTAATGGAGTAACGTCAGGGACAGCGTTGTACCTTGACAAAATTGTATATACCGCAACTAACGAAGGATTTGTATCACAGCCGTGGTATGGATATTGCGTGCAATTCTATTATGGATTCAGGGAAGACCCTGTAATATCTGGCAACTATGGTCTTAAAGAAAATATTTGCAAACGACTGGACACTGTCAAAACCTGGTTTGTCAAGATAAGACCTGTCCGGAAAGAGGATGGAATCAATCTCGAGATGTATATGCCGGAAAGAGCCGCTGAACTAAAGAATCACGCCGAGTCGTTTGATGACCCTGACGGTATCGCGGCAAGGATTCTAAATATCGATTCATATATTCTTTCGGACTCCAGTCTCATTCGTGGGTATCGTCTGTTGTACGACTATTCGCAGACAGGCAAGTCATTGCTTTCCGCTGTAGTGGAAATGAATGCGCAGGAATGGATGAGCCATCCTCAGAATATTAATGAGGAAGAGTTAGATGACGGAACTGCATTAAAGTATCATCAGTTCCATTACCGAGGTATAGACAGGCCTACGTTTGGCGAAGAAAAAATATTGAACACCAATGTGTATCTGGCATCAAGTGGCCTTGACGAGTATTATCCCAGCCCGCTTGGCGGAAGCAGGGAATGGAAATCAGGTTTTAGCCTCAGCGGTGCATTAGGACTGGATGTCAATGCCTGGCTGCGTACCATAAATTTAGAAGTCACTGGCAGTGTCTCACCCAAGAGTAGAAGCCACGGAACAACCACGATAGTGGATCTCAACGGGGACGGCTATCCGGATTTGCTTTATAGGATTTCCAAAAACAATTGGAAATGCCAGCTCTATCATCCAGATACGACAAATCCATCAGGTGTTGGAAGTTATGGCAATCCCATACAGGCAAATCTGCCAACAGATGAGTTTAGTTCAACGATTACCAAAGACAACTACTCAGTCGGTCTTGGAGCGCATGCGGGTGTGGAATACTATGACTACAATGCAGGTTTGAATATTGGTGGACAAAAGTCGTACAGCAAATGCGATGTCACGACATACTTTGCCGATGTGAACTCTGACGGCAAGGCCGATATTGTCAAGGACGGCAGGGTATGGTTTAACAACACACACGGTGACAGTGTTTGTTTCAGTACCACTCTCCAAACCCACTCAACCTCATCTGTCGTCTGCGATACTGGATACTATTCTCTCTCTGGTTCTGTTCCATTGAATGACAGCATCTTTGACGATGGACACATCTCATATACGACGGTGATTGGAGGGAGGGAAGAATTGATGCCCTATATAATTGAGGACACTCTTGTCGAGAGAAGGACTGACACCACCTATCGGAGTGCCGTTCGTGCATGGATAGCTCAATATGATGGCAATATCCATATCTCGGGTATGGCTAGGCTCGACACCAATTTCATAGAGGCAATATCCAGAACAAAAGCCGATGGTGTTCATATCAGTATACAATGTAATGGCAATATTATTTCTGGAACGGGGCATGACTTGAAACTTGACAACCCGAGCCATACCTTTTCTGTAGACACGACCGTTCAGAAGGGAGACCGTATTTATTTCAGGGTCGAGGCTTTGAAGAGCGACCTTTATGATGTAGTCGAGTGGAATCCCGTAATATATTATACGGACAGGGACACAGCGGAACTGGATGGGGCCAACAGAAAGGCGTACCTGTTTTCGGCGAAAGACGATTTTCTGGCATGGCAGGGAGACAGGTTCTATATGCCGTTGGACGGGACCGTTAAGATAAATTCAGATTACAGTTTGTCGCGACAGCAAGCAGACAATGTTCACCTGCGCATACAACACTTGACTGGTGACGGCTCTTTTATTGAAGAGGATACTCAAACAATATTTGCAGGCGACACCGTGAGTCCAGAGGACGGAGAATGGGAACTTGATTGGGTTTTGGATTCTTCTGATGTGCTGACATTTGAAGTGTACAGTGGCAGTGAGCAAGACTGGACAGCACTCAGGTGGACCCCACACGTCATCAGCGAATCTTTTGTGGACACCACTATTCCTGTCTTTGTCGTTATGAATAACGAACAGGAAGAAAAAGACACCATCTACACCATAGACATATATCCATCACCTTCGTATCATCCCAGTGATTCCTGCACCAGCTGGAGCAATACGCTCGATACCATTCTGGGAGTGTTTCGTTCACATTATCGTGGATGGGGAGCATTCACATACAACAGCGACACCGTAAGGATGCCTATGGATGAATCCCTTATCCGTCTTGACGAGAGAATTGGCGATTTCGATGAACTGAATGGTGATGAAGATGCTTTTGCGGACGAATTGGCCTCCTCATTAGGAGACACCAGCCAGACGGTCTCTTCCAGTTCTATACAGTCCGGCTTGGCATCAATTGTGCCCAATTCCGAGAATTCAGGCACCAGCCTAATGAATGCGACTTATGATATCAACAGCCGTAGCAGTATATGGACTGCCGTAGGTTACAAGTCGTTCATTACCCCGACACACATAGGGCTCTACAACTGGCAGACGGTATGTGCAGCACAGGGCGATACCGACTTGTTGATCCCTGTGACAAACCATAGTGTCGCCGCATCGTCATCCGGTGGCGGAATGGCCGTAGGCCCGGTGAAAGGCAGCGGTCAGGAAGGATATAGTGTACACGCATCGATTAGTGCAGGCATACAGGATGCCGAGAGCAACCTTGGCATTAACGGATGTGTCAATTATTCTCACGGTGACAGCTGGGTGACTGCCGACTTCGTGGACATGAACGGCGACGGCTATCCCGACATTGTCGGCCAGAACGATGTGCAGTATACGAACTCGAGAGGCGGTCTTTCCAATAAACGCGCGGGGACAGCGGTTTCCGGCGAAAACGGAATCCAGAACACCGTTTATGATGCTATAAGTCTGCAGGGCGGCTCATCGTTTGCATCCTACGAAAAGCACGGAAAAGCCCGCGGCAGGGTTCACATTGAGCAGAGGAGCAAAGGTGCGGGACTTTCGCAAAGCAAGACTTTGGCAATGTCGTTCGACAAACAGTCGCTGTCGTGGATTGACCTCAACGGCGACGGGCTGCCCGATTGCGTGAACGGAAACGAGGTGTATCTCAATCTCGGCTACAGCTATTTCGGCGGCATACCAATGAGCGGCATCCTAAAAACCGAGAACACCAGTACGACAAGCTCAACATCCGGAGCAATAGACTACTTTACTGGCACCGCTATTGTCAATACTCTTACCAACACCACAGTCAGCGGCATCAACAAGAGTTTTTCAGGTGGAAAGACTGTCAGCAGATCCGATAGTGACTCTCCAGTTTTGTACATCGACATAAATGGTGACGGATTGGCAGACAAGCTCATTGACGATACTATGGTCTATTTCAACAACGGCTGGGGTTTTGCCGCCAACGGCTATCGTTTGAGCAGTCCGGCTCCATCCCATAGCGGTGGATATAATGTGGATTATAACGGCAATGTCACTGTCGGTGTCCCTTTTACAATCCTTTTGCTGAGCCTCAAGTTCCAGGGAACGGTGGGGGGTAATATAGGCAATTCAATTTCGACTACCGAGTCAGTACTTATGGATATGAATGCCGACGGACTGCCGGATGTTGTCCGCCGTTACGGAAAATCGAATATTGCGGTGAGATACAACCAGCTGTATGATGTCGACAAACTTGTTTCCGTGGAGTCCTTCTACGGCAACCGTATAGAGTTGACATACGCCCAGGCCAACTATTCATCGCGGTCGCGACAACGTCCAATCGTGATGTCAAGTATGAAGGTGGAAGATTTGAGTGGAGCCAGCGAAGATAGCAGATACTATACATACAATTATGTCGGCTATGTATACTCCACCACCGAGCGCACGGCCTACGGTTTCGACAGTGTTGTTATAACTCAATATTTAGATGGACACCCGTATCGTATTACACATCAGAAATACCGTACCGACCTCTACAAGATGCGGGGCAGGAAAACAAGCGAACTGCTCACCGACGCCAGTTATAGATCGTATGTGAAACAGGTGTGGAATTATGAGTTAAAACAAATTTCCGACGGAACGGTGGTGCCTCCCGAGGCAGCAGACTGTTTCGGTGCCACTTGGCCGGCACTGGATTCAGCATTTACACTTCATTACAATCCATTTACCGGACAGGTGAAAGTCAGGACAGCAGAAAGATACATTCATAAAGACAGCGGTCGAGTCGCCGAATATGTCAATCTGGGTGATGTCGCCACAACTTCAGACGACGTCCATTGCACGGTGGAATATACCCGAAGCCAGCGCAACCAGTATGCTCTACCGAAAATGATGACCGTCACTGATGCGAACAACAATAAACTCCGCCGTCGTGCGGCAAAGTACAACGGCGAAGGTTTGCTCTCGGAACTGATTGTTTATAATGACGGAGAGGATACTTCTTCTGTATTCAACTATTCATTCGACGAATATGGCAACCCGCATTCGGCAGAGATTCCTCCCAACGACAGCAGCCAGCGGGCGAAATACATATATTCATACGACACTATGATGCACCAGTTCCTCGTATGTGCAACCGACAGCGCGTTTGGAATGGCAAGCCGTGCCGAATATGATGTGCGTCTGGGCGTGCCGATACGTGAATATTCGGTGGGGGGCGACAGTATCAGTTACAGCTACGACGACTGGGGTCGTCCGCTTACTATACGCGCCCCACAGGAGAGTGACACTACCGGATTTCCAACGATTCAATACAAATATTGGGATGATGCACAGCCGGCGCTTCAGCCGTGCCAGACTGGATTCCATTCTTTCACTGCGTTCCCTGCGGTTACGGGGACTGTTTCCGAACCGATTTGCACTCACTATAACGGAGGGCCGATATGGGCACAGACATTGCACCATTCACAGAAAGATGTTGATATGGACGTAACAACAGTCATTTTTGCCGACGGTCACGGTCGTGTGCTTCAGACAAGAAAGACTGCAGTAGTCGAAGGACAGGACAATATGGTGGCTTCGGGACGTATCATCTATGACGATGCGGGGCGTCCTGTCAGACAATATGAACCTGTGGAATTGCCTGATGCCCCACTTTGCGAGTATGTCCAAACAGAAGACGAAGGATTGTATACCATAACAGAATACGACCCGCTGGATCGTGTTGTCAGGAAAGAAATCCCAGTAGAAAACATTGTCACGACCAATGTGTACGGTTTTGTGTCTACAGGCGGCTCCACCTTGTTCAGTTTGACTGCAACAGACCCGGAAAACAACACTTCAACCGTATTAACCGATGCCAGAGGACTTACAATGCAAAGCATCGACGCCATACAGGGAGTGACAAGATTTGAATATGATGCCCTGGGGCAGATGCTTCATTCCTACGACCCTGAGAATTTCGTGACGACATACAGCTATGATATGCAGGGGCGTGCCACAGGTCGGGTTCATCCAGACGCGGGCGCTACCAGTTACGAATACGACGCAGCAGGACACCTGACCAAGGAAATTAATCCTTTGGGTGTGATTTCCTACCGTTACACATACAACAGACTACAACGCAAGTGCTATCATAATTTGCCTGAAAACAACGTGACTTATCACTACACGGGCAGTGGACGCGGTGCCGGACAGCCGGACACTATCAGAGACGGTAGCGGTGTTCAGACGTTTGAATATGATGAAATGGGACGTGTGTCAAAGAGTGTGCGCACCCTTTCTGTCCCCACGTCTGGCTATGCCTATACATTTACCCACACATACGAGTACGACAGCTGGAACCGTATGCTGAGCTTGACGTATCCCGACGGAGAAAGAGTACACTACACCTATAACCGAGCCGGAGACTTGCTGAAAATGACCGGGGACAAAAACGGTAACCAGCGAATGTATATCAATGGGATTGAATACGACAAATATGGCAAGCGGACCAAAATCATTTATGGCAACAACTCGCACACAGAATACACTTATGACCAGTTGCAGCGCCTTGTACTGCTACACAGCGAAGACAACCTGAACAACGTTATGCAGCATAACGAGTACACTTTCGACAAAGTGGGCAACATCACCTTGCTGCAAAACACAGCCAACGACATTGCCGGGCTTGGTGGCGAGTATACCAACCATTACACATACGACCCGTTGTACCGTCTCGTTTCCGCTGGTGGCGACGGCGTGGCTGGAGGACAGCCGCGAGACTTCAGTATTGAAGAAATGCAGTATTCCGCATCGGGCCGTCTGGGAAGAAAACAGGTGTCGTGGAACTCGGTTTCCTCGCACGGGATGCAGCATATGGAATATGGATATGCCAACACCGGAGACAAACCCCACGCCCCACGCAGTATTGTCAATAATGCCACCGGCGGCCTCTATGACTTGACATGGGATGATGCGGGAAACCTCATTCGCCTATCCATTCAGGACGAACCCGAGGCTGACTACACCACCCGCTACCTGCACTGGACAGAAGACAACCGGCTACACACCGTCGCCGACGAGCGTCACTACAGCTACTACGCCTACGACTTCAACGGCGAGCGGACATTGAAGATGACCGGCGACGCCTCAGAACTTGACCAGAACGCTTTGGAGCAACACATATTTTCAAGCTTGGGCAGTGTCACCCTATATCCCTCTCCGTACATTGTTGTGTCCGACCACGGCTACACGAAACACTACTATGCCGGAACGGAACGCGTGGCGGCACGTATAGGCAGTGGCGGGTTAAGCCACGACACTCCGTGCATCAGTCAGGACGATGGAGTTACTCGCCGCACTGACAGCCTTTTCTGGCATAATTGGGAACTGATTGACCAGTATGAATATAAAAAAGCGGAGAATCTGGACATCGTGAGAATAGACGGGACTGTCTTGGAAGATGCCGACAGGTTCAACAGGGACAAGATTCCTGTACACTTACATTCAGAGTTGAAAGTCGAACCGTGGAAACTGCAACGTGTTATAGAAGTTTACTCAGAGCCTGTTTATCCGCCTGTTAATCCCCCCGTCCCTCCGCCAGACCCTGGTGAACCTTCAGAAGAGCCGGAAGTGTTCTTCTACCACAGCGACCATCTGGGCAGTGCCAGTTGGATAACCGACGGAGGCGGCAACCCCGTCCAACATCTGCAATACCTCCCATTTGGCCAACCTTTCGTCGACCAACACCCTGCAGGATATCAGGAACGCTTCACTTTCACCGGCAAAGAACGCGATGCCGAAACAGGTTATTCCTACTTCGGAGCACGGTATTATGACAGCGACCTCAGCGGTTTGTTTTTGTCCGTTGACCCAATGGCAGACAAGTATCCAAGTATATCACCATACGCCTATTGTGTGTGGAACCCCGTGAAGTTAGTGGATCCGGACGGGCGAAAAATCAGAGGAGTTAAATATAATAAAAAAACTGGAGAAATCAAGTATCGAAGATATGCAATAAGAAATGGCACAAAACGGTATATTGACGCTCGATTAACAACAGTGAATGGTAGAGCCGGTATTCAATCCATGATTGAGTCAAAAAGAAGATTTGATATTAGAGTCACAGATTTACCTCTTTTTATAGAAACTGATAATAATCAATACGGACAACTTCACGGCAAAACGATTGTTGATGATTATGGATTGAAAACAATTATCATTGTTTCAACAGCAGAAAAAAACACTGGGAATTGTATAGGGCTTGTAGTTTCTGACAAACGGGTTAAAGGAGAACAATACATTAGTGAAAATGATGTTTCCACGAGAGCGAACCCTATCCAATATAAATTAATGGAAGATAAGGGCATGTTTGAATTCGAAAAAGAGCATCCGTATCATTCGGATATTCAAAAAATACACGGAATAGGAGCACATGAGGAGGAGCATGCTTTGAGAGAAATTATCAATAAAAAACAAGAAGAAATTAATGCACTTAATACTGAGAAGAAAGAGAGACTACAGTTTATAGACGAATACGGAATCGATTAATTATAGTTTTCCATGTAAAACAATGAAAAGGAACATTTGTTTATTGTTTGCATTGATGTTATTTGCAAATTGTTCAACTCGTTATTATTGTGACAATTTGCCTATTGGATATAAAGAATACTGTCATGATTATGGTACATGCAGGGATTCCTGTTGTTATCTACAATATGACACGTCAACTCATTTCCGATGGTATTATGCATGTGATAGTATACTGGTCTGCAATGCAAATCTTGTCGGCTTAGGAGGTGTTTCAATGCGAAAATTCAGTTCTATGGACATTGCGTTGATTAGGAGCTTTTTGGGGAACCAGACACGGTACTTTGAAATAGAAGAGGTCACAGAATTTAACATAACCACAAAAAACAAAGCGTTTAAATATACTGGTTTTCAAGACTCAGTCCATGTGGTATCGACAACCGAGAGATGTCTCTTCCGTATGTATATTCCTATTCTTAAAAGAAAAGGACTACGAAAGAGAAAAAGCTATTATCAAATACCTATTACTTATATAGGAGATGAGATTTTCTTGCACCAGAACAAACTTTCTGATACAATAACAAGAAACCATATAAAAGAATATTTATTTAATAAAATGGACTCAACCTCGGTTTTACTGTGGGAAAAAGAATGTTTGGACGGAACGGTGATTATTGAAGCTCCTGTTGTAGATAAATATGGACGAATTATGTTTTGATCATTATTCATGGTTTTCATATCGGCATTTGCTATCTGCTGCGTCGTATTTGTCCACCTAATGGAAATCTAATAATCATAGATCAGAAAAATAGCAATAAGAAAGTTGATGCAATATCCTATACGATTCTAAAATACGTTACATAGTCGAGCCTCAAAAAGCCCAGACAGGCATGGTCGCGGCAGGTTTCCATACAC
>R20__coassemble_1595_pt1 | contig 11845 bp, 8 predicted proteins | sample R20__metabat2_high_PE_044 | metagenome-assembled genome bin R20 | reverse complement strand
CCTATACAAAGCGTGTCTTGGTGCATGACAATGACGGAGCAGTGGTCAAGGCGGAATATTACCGTTGCCTTTATCCGTCTTATGAAGGAAGTGCCTATGCACAGGATTGGCAAAGTGGCGTGAACAATGAAAATTATGTAAGAATGGAACGAACCATTCTTTATCCTTTTGTCTCTGTACTTACATTGGGAATACAGCCTGCCGCGGATTTGTTTTCATATCTTTTTACAAATCCAACAAAATCAGACAGATGCGGTTATTTGAAAGACGATGATGCTTTTTTTGCCCCAGTATTGAATGCGATGAGTGCATCAAAGGCGGTGAGTGGTACTTCAATAGAGATAAGGGGACGTAATCTGGATCGCAACCCAAAGGTTTTCTTTAATGATGTAAAGGCGGAAATAACAAATGTATCTGAAAACAGTCTTTCCGTAATTGTACCAAATGCGAAATTTAACAATGCCGATGTTTATGTACAGACCTCCGTTGGACGCACGAAAAACAAGCCTTTTGCGATAATTCCGGCACGTTCCCCAATGCTTTCAATAGAAAATCTGGATTTCGCAGGGGAAAACGGCGGAAAAATCCTAATGGCGGACAGCAAGGGAGCAATTACATTCAGGATCAGCAATGCGAGAAGGGCAGGCAAGGCTTTCAACATAAATGTTGTGCCTGTTCTTGAAAATAAAAAAAAGATAGAAGGACTTGAAATTCCCGAAACCGTTGAAATAGGTGATATTCCCGCTGGTACTTCAAAAATTGCCTCAATACCGTTGAAGACCGGGCTTAACCTAAAGGCAGGAAAACTGTCATTTGCACTTAAATTTTCCGAAGCCAACGGATTTGACCCGGAACCGTTGCATATCAGCTTTGATTCCGCCGCCATTGAAAAGCCGGACATTATGCTTGCGGAACTTAGCATTGACGACACTCTTTATCCTTCCGAGAAGAAACTTTCTGTTGGAAATGGCAATAACATCGTGGATCTGGGCGAAACCATAGAGGCGGAAATAGAGCTTTTCAACGCTGGGGAAGGAACTACGAAGAACACCGTGATTGCCCTTGTAAGCGACAGCAAGGAAATTGATTTCAAGACGGACACTGTTTTCAAACTGGGAAACATTCCATCCGGTAGCAGAAAGAAGATAACCGCCGCATTCAGCATTAGCAAAAGATACAAGGGGGGGGACATTCTGCCGATAAAGCTGGCTGTCACGGATTCCCGCCGCATTTTCAACAAACAGATTCCACTGGGAATAAACGTAAACCGTTCATATCCCAAAATTGATGGCGTGAATGTTCAAAACAATTATGTAAGGCCGGAAAAGCCTGGTTTTGCAGTTGGAAACGATCTTGCTTCCATTCCTGTGGCAAAAAAAAGCAAACCTGACGCGGTCGCAGTTGTCATGGGAGTGCGACAGTATTCGGACATTGACGTTCCTCTTGTCAACTATGCCCTTAATGATGCCCAGACCGTCAAGGACTATCTGGAAAAGGCATTGGGATATGACCCGAAAAACATAATATACATGGCAAATCCCACGCATGGCGACATGATGCGCGTATTCGGCAAGGAAGGCGATCCCAGGGGGCAGCTGTCCTCATACATCGTCAAGGGAAAATCGGAAGTTTTCGTTTACTATTCCGGGCACGGCGCTCCTGATATTAATACAAGAAAGGCATATCTTGTGCCTGCGGATGCGTCGCCCTCGTTCATAGCGATGAATGGATATTCTCTTGACACATTGTACAAAAACCTTGCATTGCTTCCTGCGAAAAAGATAACCGTGGTCACGGATGCCTGCTTCAGCGGAGCGTTCAATTCCGGCACATTGCTTAAAAACGCCAGTCCGCTTGCAATTACGCCATCCTCGGCAGGATATGAAAGACTAAACATTTTCTCATCGTCAAAAGGAACAGAAATTTCCTCATGGTACACGGAGAAGAAACACGGTCTGTACACTTATTTCTTCCTGAAAGGTCTTCAGGGCGATGCCGATAAGGATGGCAACAAGGTAATCACTGCGGAGGAATTGGAAGATTATCTGGAGGAAAAAGTCCCTGCCCTTGCATTAAGACTGTACAACCGCAGACAGAACCCCGGCTTCTCCGGCAGGAAAAACGAGAAAATAGCGGAATACAGGCAAGGGAAAAAATGAGCTTGTAAATTTCCTTGCAGAAATTTACAGTTAGAAGTTAGTAGTGAGTAGTTAGGAATTAAGGAATTTCCGCAATTGCTAATTTCTCATTGCTAATTGCTCATTGTTAAAATATAATATACTTATGCCCATAGACCAGAATTTTTATGACAAAAAGATAGAAAGGCCACTTGCAATAGGCGTGGATATATTCCCTGATATGGCAGGGACATATTATGTTGACAAAACATTGTTAGTCAAAGACATAATAAGAAATGCGGCCAAGGTTATACTGTTCACCCGTCCTCGTCGTTTTGGCAAGACCCTGAACATGACCATGCTGCAAACATTTTTTGAAATACCCACAGATGGCAAGGACACTTCTCACTATTTCAAAGAATTGAAGATCTGGCAGGAAGGTGAAAAGTACACAAAGGAACAGGGCAAATATCCTGTGATCTTCATTTCTTTCAGAGGAATTAAAAGCCTTGATTTCAAGGAAACATTAGAGGATATAAAAAAACTGATCAGCACGGAATTCAAAAGGCATGATTATCTCAGGCACAGCGAAAATTTGCTTGAAGATGACAGGAATCTTTTCAGCAAGATTGCCAGTACGAAGGCAGAAGATAGTGATTACAGAAGGTCTATTTTGGATCTTTCCGATATGCTGTGCAAACATCATGGACAGAAAGCCATTGTCCTGATAGACGAATACGACAAGCCACTTCAAACAGCATGGGAAAGCGGCGACGACAAATTTTATGACAGAATGGTTGATTTCATGCGGGCATTGCTTGTGAACACATTAAAGTCAAATCCATATTTATACAAAGGTATTTTGACAGGAGTGACGAGGATTTCCAAGGAAAGCATCTTCAGCGGATTGAACAACCTTACCGTTGATACAATTTTTGATAATCAGTTCAGCCAATATTTTGGAATTACGGAAAGCGAATTGAAGGAAATGCTCGCCTTTTACGGCATATCTGAAAAATTCCCTGAAATGAAAGAATGGTACGACGGCTATAATTTTGGCGGCCTGGAGATTTACAATCCGTGGTCAGTGATACAGTATATAAATAAGGACTGCGTACCAATGTGCTATTGGGCAAACACGTCTGACAACAAACTTGCAGCAGAAAGCCTAATCTATGCCGGAAAGGACAATATAAGACTGCTTGAGGACCTTCTCAGCGGAATTTCCGTAAGCAGGACAATAGACACAAACCTCGTATTTCCGGAAATCCAGGGGAACAAGGATGCCATATTCAGCCTTTTGGCACAGAGCGGATATTTGAAGAGCGTGGAGACAGAGCCTTATGGTCATAGTTATGACTGCAAGCTGAAAATACCCAATCTTGAAATAATGGATATATTTGCCTGCGAAATATTGGAGCGTTTTATCAAGGACAAGGACACGTCGGACAAGGGACAGGATTTCTTCAGAGCTGTAATAAAGGGTAGGACGGAAAGATTCCAGTCCCTGATGCAGGAATATATGTTGCGATCATGCAGTTTTCTTGATTTTGAGGAAGAAAAGGACTATCAGAACTTCATGCTGGGAATATTCGCATTCTCCTCCGCCGGATATACTGTAAAAAGCAACCGCGAAGCCGGACTTGGACGGCATGACATAATGCTCTATCCACGGAAAAAATCGTTGCCTGGAATAATATTTGAATTAAAGCATTTCAAGGGCAAGGTATTGGAAACAGACAGGCCGTCAAAACTGATAGGCTCATTGAAACGCTCTGCCAAGGCCGCATTGAAGCAGATAGACAGAATGAAATACGCCGAGGAAATGAAGGATTATACCGAGGCCGGAATAATAAAATACGGAGTGGCATTCTACGGCAAGGTCATGCACGTAGAAACTTTAGTTAGCAATTAGCAGTGAGCAATTGTGGAAATTTCCTTATTTCGTCATGCTGAACTTGTTTCAGCATCTCTATTAAAAAATGATTACAGTTATAACAAATAGTTATAAATTACAATTAAATATAATTTTTAGTTATGATTATTTGTTAAAAACTCCGACATATCCGAAAATTAGTAGTCGGGCATCTCGTCGGTAAAAACTGTAGAGATTCCCGCCAACAACCTGCGGGAATGACGGGGGACATATTTTTTCTGTGTTTCCTTAATTACACTTTTTGACAACATTTAAGAATCAGAACATAAAATAAGATATGCCTGCCGTGGCTTGAAATACAGTCCAGTAAAAATCCTTGTAGTTTACCGGCCCGGCATACATCGCACTCATGGTAAGCCTCGCATTTGTGCTTATTCTGATGGCGGCGGCAATTCCGGCCTCATAGCAAAGGTCATTGTCATGTTGGGATTTCAAGTCATATTTTTCCTGCGTCATAGCTGAATGAACTATATGGAATTTTCCTACGCTGGCAGATAATGAGATCCCCTTGTTGTCTTTTGCATTTCCAAAAATAAAATACTCAAAATTTGCCATAGTCCTTGTAAACACACCGTCGCCAAAGGAAAAAGAGACAGAATCCGAAGTATAATCCATATTTGGCAGGCTGCATATATCATAGATTATTCCTAGCCTGATTTTTGTTTCCTTGACATGTATGCTCGGGAAAAATCTCAGCATAAATGAATCGGAATTTTTCATATTCATTTCCGATGCATCCGGCCTAGCCCTTTTGACCCTTTTTTTTGCCTGACTGAGGAAATTTCCCGCAGACATATATCCTGCTTCAATGCCAATGAAAAAAGTTTCCTGGCTTTCTTCAAATTCGGCATATTCCAGGGCATTTGCATTCGCGGAAAATAAGGCAAAAAAAGCAAGTATCAAAATTTTTTTCATTCCATTTGATATTATATGAAATAAGGATAAAAAAAAAGTAAAATATATGCAGAAATATTATGCAGGAGATGTTATGACTAGAAAATTTTCAATGCTAAAAATAATTCTTGCCGCTGCCATGATTGCGTCAGGCACGGCATTAAATGCGGAATATGCCTTCGCTGCCCTGCCTGCCACGGAGGAAATGCAGGAACTGTACAATTCCGTAGCGGAAAAGGCGGCGAAAGCTGTTGTCAGTGTCCAGGTCGTGCGAGAGGAAGCACAGACCGCGATTGTGCCGGATTATTTTTTCGGTTATGCGATGCCGCAGGAAAGGGTTTACAGGCGTCAGACCGCCGGAATAGGCTCCGGAGTGTTCATTGACCCAAGGGGATATGTCCTTACAAATTATCACGTCGTGGAAGATGCGGTTGACATAAAGATAACCACGCAGGACAGGCATGGCAATGAAAAAACATATATGGCCTCGCCTGTCGCGGCAGACCAGGCTCTTGACATAGCGTTGCTAAAAATCAAGGAGGGGGGGACGTTTCCCTATCTGGAACTGAATGCGGAGAAAAACCTCAAAGTCGGCAATATCGTAATAGCCATTGGCTATCCCTTCGGCTTCAAACAGACCGTCACCAGCGGAATAATTTCCGCACTGAACGCAAAGCTGCCAGTGGAAGGAAAAAGATACGAGCATCTAATTCAGACGGATGCCGCAATCAATCCTGGCAATTCCGGCGGCCCGCTGCTTAACATAAATGGCGAGATAATCGGCATAAATACGGCAATTGCAAGCCCCAGCGGCGCGTTCGCCGGAATGGGTTTCGCCGTGGCAGTGTCCGAGATAAAGCCGGTATTGGACGACATGCTCGCGGGCCGCAAGATACGCAGGGGATGGCTCGGCGTAAGCGTAATCGGCATAGACCGCATAATTGCAATGCGTCTTGGCCTTGACAGGGCGGCAGGCGTGATAGTAAACCAGACGGTGGAAGGCTCTCCGGCGGACAAGGCAGGAATACGCAGGGGCGACATAATAATAAAATGCGACGGAGAGGAGCTTGCAGGATCGGATGCCCTTGTATTGCAGACATTCTCACGCAGGCCGGGAGATGTGATTTCGCTTGAAATAATACGCAATGGCAGGACGCAGACTGTAAAAGTCGCACTAGGCGACAGGGACATGGCGGAATCCGGTACACAGACTGCCGTAAAGGCGGACAAGGGCAATGCGGATACGTTCTCATGGGAAGGAATTGAGCTTGCCGCAACAAAAAATGGTGCGAAAATAACCGGAATGCGTCGTGGTTCCAAACTTATCGGACACCTGCAGAAAGGAGACATAGTCAATTCTGTCAACAATATAGCGATAAACAGCAATGCGACAATGAAAAAGGCCTTCGCCGCCGCGAACATACAGGAGGGCGTCCTTTTTGACATAACCAGGGACGGACATCCCACCTATGTAAGCGTGCAGATTGCAAGATAAATGTAATTACGGAAACACTGAAAAAGCATCTTTTTCAGTGTTTCCAATTAGCAGTTAGCAATGAGCAATTAGCAATTTAGGAAGTTCCTTATATAGAAATCTTAATTTCTCAATAGTGAAATTTTTTTGATAAAAATCATTTTTTTGAATGATTCAAAATAATATGTCAAAACAGAGAAATTTTACCTTTTTCTGCGTTCCCATTAAATGAATACTCAAATCATAATTTGCTAAAATGTAAATTGCCAGTATATTTTTGATATTATATTAGGAAGTACAGAAACATCTTGCATCTTTTGGAGATTTGATATGTCTGATGTGACAAAACACGATCCCGTAGTAGGCACAGAGCCTGTTGTAAACGGCAAACTTATTTCCCAGCGTACATTGAGGCAGACCCCTGCGGCAGTAAAAAAACTGCGCGAGGTAAAAGGCAATGCCCTTGCCGGAGGATCTCCTGAGAAGATAGCCGCACAACGTGCGAAAGGCAAACTTACAGCCAGGGAACGCATAACATATATCACAGATGACAATTCATTTCGCGAGATAGGACTTCTTCGGGAAAGCCATTGCACGGATTTTGGAATAAAGGATATGCACATCAAGGGCGACGGCGTGATAACCGGATTTGCCCGCATAGATGGCCGTCAGGTTGCCATTTTTTCCGAGGATTTCACGCAGCTCGGTGGCTCTCTCGGCAGGGTTCATGCAAAAAAGATAGCCTGTCTTATGCGTATGGCACGAAAGGCGGGAATACCAATAATAGGAATACTTGATTCCGGCGGTGCGAGAATACAGGAAGGCGTGGAATCACTTGACGGATATGGCGAGATCTTTCTGGAGAACGTAAAATGCTCCGGCGTAGTGCCACAGATATCCATTGTACTTGGGCCATGTGCCGGCGGAGCGGTGTATTCTCCGGCATTGACGGATTTCATCTTCATGGTCAAAGGAATAAGCCGTATGTTTGTCACCGGCCCGGGAGTGCTGAAGACCGCTACAGGGCAAACCATAGATTTTGAAACGCTCGGCGGATCTGCCGCACATTCAAACATATCAGGTGTATGCCACTTTGAGGCCAACTCCGAACAGGACTGTTTCCGACAGGTACGCGACCTGCTGAGCTATCTGCCGCAGAACCGCAATGAGATGCCTCCGTATGCCGAAAGCAATGATTCCGAAAGCCGTCCAGTACAGCTTATGGAACGTATATGCAACGTGGATTCGCGCAAGCCTTACCGTATGCATCATGTGATATGGTGGCTTTCTGACGACAACAAATTTCTGGAAGTGCAACATTCATTCGCAAGGAACTGCGTTATAGGGTTTATGCGTCTGAACGGTGATACGGTGGGCGTTGTCGCAAACAATCCTGCCGAAAAATCAGGTGCGTTGGATATAAACTCCTCTGACAAGATCGCAAGATTCATACGTTTCTGCAATAATTTCAATATACCAATACTTACACTGGTTGACGTACCCGGCTTCCTTCCCGGAATGGAACAGGAACATGGCGGAATAATACGTCATGGTGCGAAGATACTGTATGCCTATTGCGAGGCCACCGTTCCAAAGGTGACACTTATTTTGAGAAAGGCCTACGGCGGGGCATACATCGCAATGAACTCAAAACTTATGGATAGTGATTTCAATTTCGCATTGCCGTCTGCGGAAATCGCGGTAATGGGCCCAAGGGGGGCTATAACTACCCTTTATGCCAAACGGATAAAGGATGCGAAACCCGAAGACAGGGAATCCTTGTGCGAGATGCTTACAAAGGATTACACGGACAAATTCGCATCGCCGTATCAGACCGCATCAACCGGCTCAATAGATTCAATAATAGAGCCGTCGCAGTCAAGACAGGTGCTTATTGAGGCATTCCGTATACTGAAGGACAAAAGAAAGCCTGGCAGTCAGCCACACACAGGCAATATGCCGCTTTGATCTGTATGGAAAAAGCCATATTCGCATTTGCAGCAGTTCCATCAATTTCCGCGATATTCCTGCCATTTGCGGCAAAATTAAGAAACCGTCTTGCGGAAACAGTTGCAATATTCACATTGCTGGCAGGTCTGATAAACCTTGCCGTGCCGATGTTCTCTTTTTATGGGGCTGAAATCTCCTCCCTGCCATCAGACTGCCTGTTCCTGTTCATAACTGCCATCGTTTATGTACTTGCATTATGCACGGCACTTTATTCCTCCGCGGAAATTCCTGCTGACAAGCCTGGCAGACCGTATTTCTTCTCGTTGTTGCTGATATCCGTTTCCCTTATTTGTGCCACGGTTTTTTCGGATAATCTTTTTTCATTGTTCCTTTGCCTGGAGGCTCTGGGTCTTTCCGCGGCAGGAATGATTTCCATCTCCCGCAAGGATGCTGCTGGAGCGGCAGCCGCCTCGGATTGGCTGTTCCTGTATTACATGCCAAGCGTGTTCTGCGTAGCCGGATTGTCCGTGCTGTTTATGACATTGGGCAATCTCTCTTACGAATCTTTGAGGCAGGTAGCATTGGGCGGAGATCCGTTCGGCCCAGTCCTTTTCGGAATAGCATTGTTTCTGACGGGAATTGCCTTTAAGACGACAATGTTCCTTATGCCGCAGGAACGCAGCAAGGATTTTCGCAATGATATGTCTGTATCTTCCCATATCGCGATCTGCATTGCACGTTTCGGGGTAATGTATGCGCTGTTCCGTGTCGCATTATTGCTACGTTTCAGTTATGGCAATGCCAACGGGATTTCCAACGCCTTCCTCGTATTGGGGGCTGTAATTGCATTGTCCGGAGCAATATCTGCCTGCCAGGTCAGGGATTTGAAGAAACTGGCATGTTTTTCGGATTTCAGCAATGGCGGACTTTTGCTTATGGCAATAGGAATCAGTACTCCTCTTGCCGTACTGGCCGCAATGCTGCTTATGCTGGGCAATGCATGTGGAACAAATCTTTTGCTTATATGCGGGGGAATATCCGAACGCAAAAAGACACGTCTTATGACCCTTTTCCGCTCGCAGGGATCAATATTGACACTAGTCGGTGGCGCATCCCAGTCCGGCCTTCCACTTTTTGCAGGTTTCTGGAGCCGTATGCTCATCGCCATGGCACTTTATGACGCTGAACATCATGTGTTCGCATTTATAGCCCTAATATCCGGATTTTTCCTGCTCGTATCCACGCTTACGCAGAGAAGAAAGACATTTTCATTTCAGAATGATGAGATGGTCAAGGCAGAGGATAAGATTCCAGCTCCGGATGTTCCAGACAACGATGTATCACCATTGCCTGACAGGAAAAAGGAATTTCTGCTAGATCCATTTTGTGGGAATGGGGAAAAATGGCTCAAATTGCTGCCTGCATGGATTAATGCCATTATCCTCGTGCTGATTGGATTGTTGTTCCCCTTTGTATACATGTATCTAAATGTGACCGTTGGGAGTTTGTTCCTATGATTGCAAGCCTTGTCATTTTCATGGCAGTCCTGATATTCGCAATGGGTGTACTGATTACCGGCAGGCTTTCAAGGACTGTTCTATTCCTAAGCCTGTGCGGTCTGTCATTGTCAATACTGTTCCTATCCATGGGGGCTAGAATGGCGGCCCTGGCGGAATTTATTTTCGGATTTGTCATCATACCTGTCCTGTTCCATCGCGTCATGCTGCGTCTTCCAAAAGAGGTTCAGGATGAAAAACGAGACTGGATGTTCCCGTTCCAGAAAAGCAAGGGAAATGCCCAGCTGCCTATATCATTAAAGGTCTTTCCGCTTGTATTCTTTTTTTTCGCAATACTCGCATGGCTTTTTGTTCCAATGTTTTTCAGAGAAGTAGGCAACTTTATGGTGAAACTTCCCCAGCCAGAACCCTTCCTGAACATTCTCTGGGAAACAAAGAAGACGGATTTCTTTGCCGTGCTTATGGCCATTGTCGCGGCTGTGATGTTCATTGTTTCAATTCCAGTATTGAAAAATCAGCCTGAACAGCAGAAAAAAACAGAAGAATACCCAAATGACCGAGATGCGGAGCAACAGAAAACGTCAGACACGGAAATACGGTCAGATTCTTTAGATATTGAAACAAAGATTAATTCTGTGGAGAATGAGGAAACAGGTTTCAGGCCTGGAAGAAGGCATCGCCGTAGAAAACCCAGGAATGGGGGGGAATCCAGCTTATGAACGCCATTTATTATTACGGATATTTTCCGCTTGTATGGTATATGACAGTGCTTTTCGCATTTGTCTGCGTTTATGGATTCATATTCCTGAAGAGCAGTTTTCGCAAGCTGGCCTCGCTTACGCTTCTTCTTAGTTCCGCCCTGCCGGCCCTGCTTGTATGCGGCAAACTTACCGAGGATCTGAAGACTACGCAGGCTATGGCAATTGCATTGATAATAATGCAGACCGCTGTTGTTGCCATCGGTCTTGCTGTCGTACGGGAGACCATTCCCTTGAAATTGTTCAAAAATATTCAGCAAAAAGGCATAAATAAGGAAAAATCGCTATAATAAGACCTTTTTTTGCAAAAAATGACGTTTTAAACAACATTTTTCCTTTTTTTTGTTGTTTGAAACAACAAATTTTTTTAATTGTCATTTAAAATAACAAAATTATGAAACAGGAAAATATCAGATCAACATTTGACGAAAATGCGGAAAAACTGTCAGCAGAACTTAAAAAACTGATTTTGAACGGAAAACGCACTATTTCCACGGCGGAATCCTGCACAGGCGGTCTTGTGGCAAAGATTATCACGGACATTCCGGGATCTTCCGAATATTTCAAGGGTGGAGTTGTAAGCTACACTAATGAGATAAAGATGGCATATCTCGGCGTAAGGGAGCAGACACTGGCAAAATTTACGGCGGTTTCGGAACAGACCGCAAGGGAAATGGCAGAAGGCATAAGAAATGGAATGAAGACGGATTTCGGCATCTCGGTGACAGGATATGCCGGCCCGGGCGGAGCGACAGATGAAATACCGGTAGGCACGGTATATATGGCAATTTCCTCGTCAGAGAAAACGCAGGTCTGGTGCAAGGTGTTCCCTGGAGACAGGATATCCGTACGCAATCAGGCCGCATTGTTCATTCTTGAAAAATTAAGGGACACCCTTATTTAATTAGCAATTAGCAGTGAGCAATTAGCAATTGAGGAAAACTATAGAAAAATTTGATTATTATTTGATTACTTGACAATTGCTTTTTTTGTACAATATTTATGTAGTCTTATCTGTTGTTAAAACTAAAATATTTTTAGGAGATTGAAAAAATGAAAAAACTTTTGTTTGCAGTATTGTTGCTTACCCCCGCATTTGCCGCAGCAGAGCCCGCATCCCTGGCGAACCGCGTCAATGTGACACTTAAGGAAACACTGAAAAAGTCCCTAAAAATATGGTATAATATATACGACGGGGA
>R20__coassemble_1564_pt1 | contig 12119 bp, 10 predicted proteins | sample R20__metabat2_high_PE_044 | metagenome-assembled genome bin R20 | reverse complement strand
TTTTTAGGGACTTTTTCAGTGTTTCCCTAACTACTCACTACTAACTTCTAACTGTAAATTTCTGCAAGAAATTTACATTAATTGCTCATTGGAAATCAAAATTTTATTCCGGAGTCCTTCCGGTCTGCCGCAAGGCCTCATACAGGGCTATTCCTGCCGATGTTGACAGGTTGAGAGATCTCACACGTTTTGACCACATCGGTATGCGGTAAAGACTGTCCCTGTACTTTTCATACATCCAGTCCGGGAATCCTGCCGTTTCCGCTCCGAAAACCAGGCATGAGTCCTCTCGGTATGGCGCTTCCCAGTAGCATTTTCCGGCATGTGTTGAAAAAAACAGCAGGGATGGGTTTTCCGGCAAAGTTTTCAGAAATGAATCAAAATCCGGATAAACGGAATATTTCAGGAACTGCCAGTAGTCCAGGCCGGATCGGCGTATTTCCTTGTCGGTTATCTTGAAGCCCAGATGGCCCGTGAATACAAGCTCCGTGCCGGTTGCGACGCAGGTGCGGCCTATGTTGCCGGCATTCCAGGGTATGTCAGGGTTGACTAGTACTATTTTCATAATCTTACATTCTATAAAAAAAGATAACGTTCTATCTCGCCTAATCCCTCGCCCCTTGGGGGAGAGGGAAATGAGGAATTTCCACAATTGCTAACTACTCACTGCTAATTGGAAATGCGGAAAAAGACACTTTTCCGCATTTCCTTTCATTCTTGGGCGTTTTCCGCAGTCCAGCTTTCATTGAACCACTGTCTTTGCGTAAGCCAGTAATTAGCGGCTGTTATGGCGTGTTCCCTGAAAACGGAAAAATCAATGTCTATAGGATAAATTCTTTCATTTGAATATTTCTTTGAAAAGACATACATTCCGTGCCAGCCATTATCTGGATATTCGGAAGTTCCCCCGTTAACCATTGAAATGAATTTGGGCAGTTTTAGAAAATCCCCATCAAGAACTATTGCCGTACTCCAGAAAAACGAACGCATTGCCTGCAATGAGGGTTCTCTGTCCCTGGTCACCCTGTCCCTTATGCTTGTCTTGCTCTGTATGCAGCCATAGCAGAATTTTTTGCCACTTTCCGTACGAACTATGGAATACAAGTCAAAAACACTGCCTTTTATCTGTTCCTTAAGCCAGCTTATGTCCCTGGGTTCATTGCTTATTTCATTCAGTCTTATCAGTACATTCAGATCCCTTTGCAATACCACTTCTATATTAGTGTCTTTCAGTGATGAGTTTGCAAGAACCTTTATCATTTCCTCAAATGCGTGTCCGCTAGATTTTTTCCAACTCTGATCTGCCTTCACTACTTTTGAGATCAATTCGGCATCAATTATACCGCTTTTTCTGTGAATATGTGTCTCATAAACTGCTTTCCATATCAATGCGGCCTCTACATCCTTAAAATGCCTTATGCCTTCAATTGTTGCCGCCTTTATGGCTTCTTTCTGTGCGGCATTCTCTATTTCAACAGTCTTTGAACTGCTTTTTTTGGCAAGCGTTTTTTCAAGCCTTTCTTTCTCCGAAGAATAAACCTCGGAATAAGTTTTTCCACAGTAATCCCTTATTTCGGAAATATCATTTTTCATAATTCAGACAAAATCCTTATAATCTCTTTCCCCCATGCGTACGCAAGAAGAGGAGGCACGGCATCGCCTATCTGCTCGTATTTGTCCTGTACTGTCCTGTCAATATGAGGAACTATGAATGGGCCTCCGGCAAAATCATAGCAGTCCGGGAAAGATTGCAGCCTCGCACATTCCCTTACCGTCAACGCACGGTCATATATGGGGTGTACAAACTCGTCAAGGCAATGGCTGGTGACGGTAGGAGAGGCCTCTCCGCTTTTCAGCCTGTAATTCCGCTTTATGAACATTTTCTTCGGCAGAACCCTCCTTGCCTGAAGAGCGGCACGCTCTTCGCCAGAATATCTTTCAAAAAGGCTTTTGAGGCTTTCCCCCTGATTCAGAAGGGCAAATCTTTCCAAAGTGCATTGTCTGTGCTTCATCGGGGTCTGGTATGAAAGATTATCCCTTTGCGGCAATTTCCAAAAGGAACAGTCCCTCATAAGCAGGGAATATGGGGAAGTATCAGACGTGTATTCAGTTCCCTCTTTCTTCGTGTTCGGGATTATGTTAGGCAAGGAAGCAAAAGCCTCTTCCACGGACACTTCCTTTTCTGCTGAAGGCAATGGTGGGGACAATCTCAGTCCAGATATTCTTGAAGCCAGTATGAAAAATCTTTTCCGACGCTGAGGAACTCCGAAATCAGCCGCATTAAGCACTGCCTCTATGAAATTTGTGTATCCAGCCTCGCAAAGCTCCCTTTTCAGCAAGTCTATTATCAGTTCCCCTGATCCTTTTTCCGTAGTTTTGGAAGTAATTCCAGGCACATTTTCAAAGAGTATCATTTTGGCATTGGCGATTTTCGCAATGCGTATTCCCTCCCTGAACAAAAACTGCCTGTCGTCATAGAATGAGCGGGATGTGTTCCCAGCGGTGGAAAAGGTCTCGCAAGGCATTCCGGAGGAAACTATGTCAACACCGTTTCCCGGAATATAAGGCAATATATGCTCCGGCAGCACTTTCCGTATGTCAGAATGTATTATATGGACATAGGGATGGTTTGCCGAATATGTGTCTACGCAGCTTTTTATATGCTCTATTGCGAGCAATGTACTCATTCCAGCTGCATGGAAGCCGGTGCATATTCCTCCTGGTCCGGAAAAACAATCAATGTGCGTAAATCTCTTCATAACAAAAGGCTTTAAAACAACGGTTTTATAATAATTTTAACAAAATTCATAAAGATATTTTAATCTTATTTTTCAACACGTTTTTGAAATTGTTGTTCAAAAACACAAAAATTTGAAAATTGTTGTTTCAGGCAACATTTTTGCACTATTGAAACACGGAAAAGCCAATGTTTCACTCTTTATACGTCATTGCGAGCGGTAGCGAAGCAATCTGAATTAGGAAACTCTGCTTTTTATACAACGAAAGATTGCTTCGTCGCTAATGCTCCTCGCAATGACGATGCAAGGAAATTACACAACTTCTAACTGCAAATATTGCTCACTACCTTGTACTCAGTGTTGTCTATTTTCTGTGCGAAGTCTGCAAGTGATAACTGTCCCTGTTGTATGCTTTCCGCTGTGAGCAGGGCGGCCTCTATGGCCATTGCTGTTCCTTTCACGCCTGTTTCCATAAATATTTTTTTCAGCTTGTCATCTGTATTTCCCTTAAAGCTGCTGGAAACAAACATAAAATAAAATTTTTTTATACTTTCCGGAAATTCTTCCCACCATTTTGACGGATTTATCCTGCTGTCCCTTTTCTGATTATTGCCTATGTATCGCCGCATTTCGTCCTGCTGGGAAACAGGCAGTGCATAACCTTTTGAATATGCCTTCATGTCCGCAATAATTCCGTAATTGCCAATGTTCGTATAAAGTATTCCATCCGGTCTTGATGCTCCGCCCAGATGCTTTCCGCAAAATCCGAATTCATTTATGAACAAATCCATGGATTTTATTTCAAAAAGACGGTTTTGCTTAGGGTCATAAGCAAGATCCATTAATACAAGATATTCATGTGGCACTTTTTTAAGTTTTGTGCGCATAATATCCTTTTCTTTTGACAATTCGGACTTTGTTCCGGGAATTTTATATACCGGTATTTCAAAAGGAATTATCTTATCTTCAAGCAAAGCTCCATGTTCATCAGCATATATATCAATTCCCGTTGCTTTAAGACCGGCAATGTCATCCTTTATTGTGTCTGACTGTTCATCCAATCCTTTGCTTTTCAGATATTCTGAAATATCTGACAATGAAACCTGCCTGTTCTTTTCATAAAGAAATTTCAATATGTATGAACGCCTAAGACGCAGATATTCTCTGTCTTTACCTTTTGTTGCGAACATTTCATAAGAAACTATCTTATGTATTCTTGGATGCCTGCTGTTTCCTTTTGCGTTTTTTAATGCCCTTTCCCCTTTCGGAGTTATACGGAATGCGGACATATCAGCAGAGAAACCGGCTCCCGCATATTCGGTTTTGACGGTTTTAGTGCAGTTCTCTACAAATCCCAAATGTTTCAGCCATTGTGCTATTGTTCTTGCATATTTATCAGACGAACTTTCCCAATCAGAACGTATTTCTGACTTTTCCCTGCTGTTTTTTGCTGAAGCCAGCGCTGCGACAATGCTCCTCAGTGGATAACTTATAAAACCATCCTCACCTGAAAATCCCAACTTTGCACCGATTTCAAATTTTGTAAGGGAGGTATCTGGATCAGAAAGCAGTGACAAAACCCTGTATGCCGGAGGATATGACAAAATTATATTTTCAATGATTTCCATCTGATGTTCTGAATCAGCATGGGAAAGTTCAAGACCTTTGGCCGTAATACAAAAACAATCAGTCCCATAATCATACTTTATAAATCCCAGGGCATGAGCCCACCGTATGAAATTATCGGCAGGCCAGTCTGATATATATTCTCTTTTCTGACCTTTGACTGCTGCCTGAATTATTCCATTGCAACGTGCGGAAGAACGCGGAGTAAAGGCTGTGCCAATGAGCATTCTGTATTTCAATGAAAGCGTCCTTGCTGACATTGCTGATAATATTTCATTCCTGCCATCTTCTTCCGAGATAAGCCGTGGTATAATTTCGCTTACAAGTTTTGAATGGACTGCGCTCTCACTGTCAAAAACTGATACAACATCGCACAGACTGGATAAATTCCCGGAATCCTGCACCCAGCCAAACGCCCTTGAAGTATTTTTATTCAAAAATATTTCCCTTATTTGTTCTTCCTTCATTTTCTGCACTTCCACCTTACAGCCTGTAATTCGTAATAAGGACTTCGTCGCTTTTTGCCCTTGACGTGTTATAGCAGGAATTTGAATAATCCCTGTTCAGGTGATGCACATTGTATTTTTCTGCCCATTTTATGAGGCCATGGTTGAAAAGCCCTTTGTGCGATAGCACGTTTGAAAAGGCAAAGCGTATTCCCCTGCCATCAAGACTGTCAAGTACGGACATCAGTGCGGCATCCGATTCGCATGACCAGTCCTTGAATCCCCTGTTCCCGTCATTATAGGAACCTGTTGTTATAAGATATGGCGGATCGCAGTAAACAAAATCATCACCGCACAGGCTGCCGAACGGGAAATTCTCAAAATCATAGGATGTGAATTTGACATTTTCGCCATGGGCTTTCTGCATAAAGCGTATAAGATTGTTCTTCATCGTTTCCGAAAACCGGCTTCTGTTCCTGCCAAAGGGATTATTATACTCATGCTTATTATTGAACCTGAACTGATAGTTGAAAGAAAAACATGAGAGAATGTACAAATCCAGAGGGTCTCTTGTCCTGTTATAGTACCTGCGGAATGATATAAAAGCCTCCTCGTTTTCCATTGAAAGATTCCATTCTTCTATTCTGCTTTCTATCCTGCTGACAAGCTGTTCTATGGGAATTGCCTCAAAAGCCCTGAACATATCCATCAGAATATTGTTAAGGTCATTGAATACAATATTTTTACAGACAGCGTTTATTCCGACATTGCATCCGCCACAGAACAAATCAACAAAAGTACTGGTATTCTTGGGAATAAGAGGCATAATCTGCGGAAGCAGACGATACTTTCCTCCTATGTAATTGAGAGGGCTTTTTATGTACTTTTTCGCTGTTATATAATTTAAAGAGACCGGCTTATGCTTTCCGGCTTCCGGTCTAGTTTCCATTTCCGGCCATAAAAGAGGCTGATTTCCGTAATTTCTGCCTGGATCTGCCACAAGACAAAGCTCTTTTTCCCTGTCCTTTTCTGAAATGGAATAAGATGTTTTTTTCTTCCTGACATAAAAAAGATACTCATAAACAGGTTTCTTATCGTAAATTTTGCTTTTATATTTGCGGTAAGGTATTTTTCTTAAAGAATATGATGAGGCCTGTCCTGTACCTTTAAGCATTTTTTCTATTTTTTCAGAAGGAATTATGCCGCTGGAACTATAACTTACTATTATATGTTCAAAATATGCCTGTCTTACAAGTTCTGCCAGGGAATCTTCCGCCGTGCTTTTTGAACAGAACGGGGATTTTATTCCTTTGAAAGGCCTGATTCCGGTTATGCCGTGAATATCAGGATTGTCATAAAGAGCTATCGTTTCAAGCAGATGATAATTTGAAGAATACCGTCTTTCATTGTAAGGCGGGTCTATATAAAGAATGTCGCCGGAAATATTGTTTATAAGTTTCAATGAATCCTGATTATATGCCAGGTTCCTCATTCCGTTGCCTTCAATTTCAAAACGCGGAATTTCAAGTTTTTTCAAGGCACGCCTGTCCCATTTTTTCAGATAGGCACCATAAGTGCCAGTTATGTTTGATACGGAAGGCACAGCCTGCAGAAGCATTGCCAGAAGATAAAAATATTCATTTTCAGATATTAATTGCCTGTCTTTCCATTTTTCTATTGTTGTGCGTACAAAATCTATGCTGCGGGCATTTTCCGGGGTAAAATACATTCTTCCGGCACTTCCTGACGGGGAATAATTCTGCTCCATAAATCCGGATTTATGTTTTCCTGAAATATTTTCCGAATAGATAAATTTCTCAAAAAAGGAAAAAGGTTCTATTTTCCTGTCTTTAAGCAAGGCAAAATCAGGAACTGAATTGTTTTCAAGCAAGGCCTTCTGTATGCAGTATGAAAAATACAGGCTGTCATTTGAGATAATGCGGTATAAAGGCTTGAAGTAGCAGGCTACGGCTGCTGTTCCGCTGAAAATGTCGCAAAAGACTTTCTGCCGCGTCTTTATATTTTGCGCGATAAAATCCTCAATGTCTTTCAGCAAATGTGCCTTGCTTCCTATATAACGCATTTCCGCATCCCTTTACATCCTATTTATAGCAAATTGGGATGAAAAAAAGCAACAATATATATTTTTGCATGGCTTTGTTAAAGGAAATTATTAATTCCCCGTCTCCCCTCGTGGGAAAATGGGGACACGGAGGGGATGAGGGGCATGGAAGTTTAGATGCTGAAACAAGTTCAGCATGACGAGAAAAGGGATTTTCCACAATTGCTAATTGAAATTACAATTCGGATTTTTCATGCAGGATTTCCCTGTAAATATGCTCATCCTGCTCGCTGAAAACGTTGAAAATCACCTGTTTTATGGAAGTTTCCCTGTTTTCATTCATATAATCCATAACAGCCTTTACGGCAGTTTCCGCCGCAGGCTTTTTTGGAAATCCGAACACGCCAGTGGATATGCAGCAGAACGCCACGGATTCCAGATTATGCAAGGCGGCACGGGACAGGCATGACATATAGCAGCTGCGCAGCATGGCATGGTCATGTTCCGACGGAATACCATTGACTATTGGCCCAACTGTGTGCAGAATATGTCTCGCCGGAAGATTGTACCCATGAGTTATTTTTGCCTGTCCCGTCGGCTCTTCATGCCCCTGGGCCAGCATTATCCTGTCCATTTCAATTCGCAGCTGAATCCCGGCAAAAGTGTGTATGGCATTGTCTATGCACAGGTGCATGGGCTGAAAACATCCCAACATTCCGCTATTGCAGGCATTTGCTATGGCATCGCATTTAAGAAGGGTTATGTCGCCTTTCCATAATGAGACATTCTTTAGCCAGCCTTTGTCCGACACTGCGGGAATATCCCGGCAATCCGTTATACCCTTTTCCGATATTGCCTGACGCAGATATTCGTCCTGTATTTGAAGAAAGCCTTCGGGAGCAGTGTCAGCTGGCCTTACGTTCATTAGGGAGCGCAGCAATACTTTCTGCTCGTCAATGTTTTTAGGTATTTCTATATGCGAATACTGACTGTCCTCTGCGATAAGCATTTTAATCAGAATGATTCTTCGCTGTTCCTGTGTCATTTCCTGTCTGCCTGATTGATCTTTAGTATTGTTCCAATAGTCTCTGATATATCCGCGTTTATACATAAGGAACGCTGCTCTATTTCCGACGGACAGAATGCCTCTCCCATATTCACGCAGGCGTAAAAGGATTTTTCATTTTCCGAAACCATCTGCCAGAATGGGTATTTTATTATCATGGGAGTGTTTGCACCTACGCCAAGCTCCAGATAAAGCGTTTTCATTCCCTTATGGAGGTTCAGGAAGGTACTGTATGCCGAGGAGGCCCGATGCCAGCCTTCGTCCTCTGCGAAATTGTCGTCGGAACGCAGATTCATTGTCATTTTTCCGCCGTCATTGGGACATACAGGAATAAGTGATGATGGTATTTCCATTTTCAGATTTTTGTCAGGAGGAACTTCATAAATGCCGTCCTGATTTTTTACAAACCCCTGGGATTCAAGCATTGCCATTACCTGCTCCCGGTTGTCATAAGTCCTGGCCGCACCGGGACTGGAACTTTGCCACAGGCCATAATCGCCCTGCGTGTAGAACAGCCTTTTCTTGTCAAAACCTGCCGCCTGGAACTGGTGGTCAACATTTGTCGTTATGACAAAATAATCCTTGTCCCTTACTATATCCAGCAATTCCCTGTATGTCGGCCTTGAAGCGGGAACATAACGGTTGAAATATATGTGCCTGCTCCACCACGCCCACATTATTTCTTCCTTGGGAAAAGGATAAAAACCGCCGGAATACATATCCTGTATGCCGTACTTTTCCGCAAAGTCATAAAAATAACGCAGGAATCTCTCGCCGGAATATGTAAATCCAGCCGCAGTACTCAATCCAGCACCTGCACCAATAATGACGGCATCCGACTGTCGTATTTTTTCGGCAAGGATATTGATTTTTTCATTTGTGTCGGAATCATGCGGAAAAATCTTTATGTCCCGTCGCATATTTCGCACAAAGCTAATGCCTTTCTCAATTGTTTCCATGTATCCGTCGCTCATCTTGCTTATCCCGCATTATCTTGAAAACTCGACTCTGTTCAGCAATGGCGATATAAAATATATCCTTAACTGCTCATTACTCATTGGAAACGAGGAAAAAGGCACTTTTTCCTCGTTTTCCATTCAGGCTTTTCTTGCCTCTTCTGAAATAGCATTTTCCGTACGCAGGAATACATCTTCCATAGTAATTGACTTCATTCTTTCCTCAAAGGAACTCTGAATGTCCGCAAGAAAGCCATCCATTGCCCTGTGTATATTGCGACCTACCGGGCATTTTGGATTTGGACTTTCATGGAAGCGGAAAAGCCCCCCCTCGTCCACGCAGCCCAATGCCTTGCATATGTCGTAGAATGTTATTTTGTTCAGAGGGCGGGCCAGGGCAATCCCTGTCTTGCCCTGGCTTATGCTTATTATCCCTGCCTCTTTGAGCTGCCCCATCAGTGTACGCACTATGACGGGGTTAGCCCCTATGCTGCCTGACAGAAAAGAACTTGTAATTGACATTTTCCCTTCAAAATAGCTTATGCACATTATTATATGTGCCGCTATGGTAAACCTGCTTGTCATCCGCATAATATGCTCCTGATAACTTTTTAGCAAGTTAAGGCGGGCAATGTCAAAAAGTCATTCTCTTACGACGCTTATTCTCTGACGTATATGGCTGCCTTTTTCAATCTCGTCAACCATTGCGATGGCGTAGTCGGCATAGCTTATTATGCTTTCGCCACGGCTGTTGAGTGTAAGCTCTTCTCCGCCGAGAATGTATTTGCCGCTTCTTTCGCCTTCCGCCTGGAAATCGCCAGCAGGGCTTATATAAGTCCATTTAACGTCATCTCTTTTGCGAAGTTCCGCAAGAGCCTTTGCCATTGCCGCCGCAAGAGGCTTATAGGATTCAGGGAATCCGGGTGTATCTGACACGCACATTGTATGTTCCTTGTTCACATAAAGGCTGCCAGCTCCGCCGACAACCAGCAGGCGAGTGTCTGTTCCGGAAAGTATGTCGCAAATATGAGCGAGCGTAGTTCCGTGCTGCGGCAGGGTTTCCGGTGTCCATGCCCCAAATGCGTCCACTACTGCTTCAAATCCTGAAAGATCTTCCTTGGCAAGGTCAAATATATCCTTTACTACGACCTTGTCCGCACCCTCAATTTTGCAATCCGACCGGACAAACGCTGTCACCTCATGTCCTCTGTTTTTTGCCTCCAGTACAATTTTCCTGCCTGCCCTGCCTGATGCCGCTATAACTGCTATTTTCATATTTTTCTCCTTGATTGTTATTGAAACAGTCCTCTAACATTGTATTGCCGGACTGTTTTAAAATTAGGCAAGAGTTTTTTTTGCCTATAAACAAAGTTTAGCAGAAAAAAATCAACTTGTCAATAAAATTATTACAAGTTGTAAATGATTTATATAAAAGATTCAGGATTCCCCCCCCCAAAAAATACTTGTGATTGACTATATTCCGCCGCAGACAACGCCGGAAGGCATAAGGATAATCAATCTGCCGGAATGACTTATCAAAAGATCAGTTAGTAATGCGAAATTGTGGAAATTCCTATCGGCAATAATTTTAAACGGTTTTACGCTAAATTACGCTTGATTTCTTGCCGATAAACCGCTATACTTTTAATATGGAATACATTTCTGCGGAAAAAGCGGCTGAAAAATGGGGAATTTCTCCACGGAGTGTCAGGAATTACTGTGCGAATGGCAGAATACCGGGAGCGTTTATCACCGGCAAAACATGGAACATTCCCAAAAATGCGGAAAAACCATTCCGCAAAAGAAAGGATTCAGTCCCAAAAATGCTATTGCACAGACTAAAGGCAGAAATGGAATCCGGTATTCACGGCGGAATTTACCACAGAATACAGGTTGACCTTACCTATAATTCAAATCACATTGAGGGCAGCACGCTTACGCATGAGCAGACAAGGTTCATTTTTGAAACAAAAACCGTAATGCCTGGGAAAACTGGCATTTTACGCACAGATGACATTGTTGAGACGGCAAATCACTTTAAGTGCATTGACCTGATTATAAAAAATGCCCATCGCAGTCTAAACGCCGCTTTTATAAAGGAATTGCACAGGACGCTTAAAAATGGCACGGAGGACAGTCGCAAGAACTGGTTTGCCGTAGGAGAATACAAAAAACTGCCAAACGAGGTAGGCGGAAATGAAACGGCCAGACCGGAAGATGTAAGCAGTGAAATGAGCCGTCTTTTGAAAACATACAATTACAGCAAGGAAAAAAACCTGGACGAACTGCTGGATTTTCACTGGCGTTTTGAGCGTACACATCCGTTCCAGGACGGCAACGGCAGGGTAGGGCGGCTGATCCTGTTCAAGGAATGTCTGCGTTGCGGAATTGTGCCGTTCATTATAACGGAAAAACTGAAATTGTTTTATTACAGAGGCCTGGCGCACTGGCCGAGGGAAAAAGGATATCTGCGCGACACCTGCCTTGCAGCACAGGACCAGTTCAAAAAAATACTGGATTATTTCAGGATCAGGTATTGAGGGAACACGGAAAATTTTTTCCGTGTTTCCTTAACTGTTTTAACGTATCACAAATTGCAATTTTTGTAAAATGTGCAACGTTAACTGGAGTATCTTACAAATAATTTGTCTGATATAGTAGACAAAAATACGGAATAATCGTATAGTATACCAGACAATTTGACGAATATTATACGAACATTGAGAATCAACATTATAAGCGAAAGGGAATTAAAAAGCCTGTCAAAAGCGGCAAAATCAATACCGGAAGCCAAAAACTTTGTAATAATAACATATAACGAAGAAAAAACAATAAGTATGGCGGCATTGAAATACACGCCATTCCAATATGGAAAATGCTTGCCGGAGGGGATTCGGATATTTAAGGAACACGGAAAATGTCAAAATTTATATTTGTTGTGTTTTCCGTCAGAACGACATTATTTGCGTTCGCAAAATGAACGCAAATTCCTGATTTTGCGTACAAAAAACGGTCGCAAAAGCGAATGCAAAAATTTACGGTTGATTTTTGCAAAATATGCAACGTTAAAAACAATTTAAACTATACATAAAAGTACAAAGTATTTTTAAAACATCTGTTTATAACCACAATAATCTGTGACAAAAACCGGACAGTTTCCTTTATCTATAACAGATTGCACTGCATTTTTATTTGGATGTCTATAAATGTTTCCTATACCAAAAG
>R20__coassemble_1532_pt1 | contig 12370 bp, 10 predicted proteins | sample R20__metabat2_high_PE_044 | metagenome-assembled genome bin R20 | reverse complement strand
TTCCACAAAATAAAAAGCCAAAAATAACAAGATGAAAGCAGAAAGAAGCCGGAGCGATCCGGCTTCTTTTACTTATGTGATTTTATGCAAAAAAAAGTTCATTATGAAGATTTACAAGGGTTCTACCAAGATTCTGTATATTCCGGAAATCAGGCCATATAGCAGACTGCTTGACTATGGTGCTGGATTTTATGCCTCTTCCGACATGGAAATGGAAGAGGGGCTGGCCTTGGAGCGTATGCTCAGGACTTGTGGTATAGCAGGAATTAATACTTATGAGTTTGACAGCATACTTGCTGAGAGAACTCTTAACGTAAGGAAATTTGACAATGACAGCCTGGACTGGGTGGAGTACATTATTGCCAGACGTTCTGGCAAGGTAGAAGATGATTCAGAAGCTGATATCATATATGCTCCAGCTCCTACTGATGAGGATTATTATCAGATATCTGAAATGGAGTATCACAAGGGATACAGGCTTTACATGAGGGATAACATTAAAAAGAGACCTAGACCGTCAATGGTGATATTCAAGACACAGAAAGCCCTTGACTGTCTTGCATTTACAGAACATAATGCGATATTTCACGAGAAAACAACAGAATATTCGCAAAGGTTATTGGAAAATAGCAAGAATATGTCTGAAAGTCTTTACTGTATTGTCATATCCATCATTGAGTATGTGTCAGTGAAGACAGGTATATCATGCCGTGAACTGATTTCCAGACTGTATCGTTCCAGACTGTTCAGGGATTTGTCCGACAAGGGATTGCGGGTATGGCGTTTTAGTTATGCCGCTCTGGGTGAAATGTTCATCAGCGAGATGAATACAGGAAACTTTGTTTATCCCGATGCGGACGACCTGGTCAGGCTTGAAGAATCGTATTATGTCGCAGCGTTGGAAGAATACCGCAAGGGGGAGAACATTTCCGGCAGGGAAGCTGCTGATATTTTTGAAAAATACAATGTGTTTGACGAGATCCGGCGTTCCTATGCTTATTACGACAGCCCGCCGACAATGACCTACGAGGACATCAGGAAGTACATTGAAAGCAAAAAAAAGAAGTAATCAAAATAAAAAACCCTTACGAAATGTAAGGGTTTTTTATTGGTTTTACAGGAAATCAGGACTTATTTGCTATCCTTGTCCTGTCTGGCTTTCTTCAGGGCCTCTCCTAATGCTCCAAGACCGCCAAGATCCTCGTTTTCCTGCTTTTCCGCATAGCGGTTGAGGGTTTCCTTTCTTTCGTCCTCCGCACGGCTTATAGAGGCAGGAATGAGCGAGATCCTCTTGTTGATCATGTCAACCTTTTCCACCTTTACCTCAATTTCCTGTCCTATCTTTACAACGTCCTGCGGATGCTGTATTTTCTTGCCCTCACCGAGTTTGGAAATGTGTATAAGGCCGTCTATAGTCGGGGTAAGGCTGACGAACGCTCCAAACTGGGCAAGCCTGCAAATCTTGCCTGTATGATAAGATCCTACGGGGAATTTCTCCGCGGCGGTGTCCCAGGGATTTGGCAGTGTCTCGCGCAGGCTGAGTGAGAATTTCTCCTTTTCCCAGTCCATGCTCTTTATGACGACATCGACTTCCTGGCCAACCTTGAGAACATCCTTGACCTTCGCAGTGCGTTCCCATGATATTTCGGAAATTGGCAGAAGTCCCTCAATTCCTCCAAAATCAATGAATGCGCCAAAGTCCAGTATTGATGTGACCTTTCCGTGAACCCTGTCACCGAGATTGAGTGTTTCCTTGAGTTCCTTTACGATTTCGGCATGTTCCTCTGCTACGATTTCCTTGCGGGAAAGTGTTGCGGAGCGGCCTTTAACTTCAATGACGTAGAAATTCATTGTAAGGCCTACATAATCCTCTTTGTTCGCATCGCGGCGTATTCCCATGTGTGAGAATGGGCAGAACGCTCTGGCACCGCCGGTGAGGGTTACTTCAAAACCACCCTTTATGGCCTTTGATATAGTACCTTCCAGGGGAATATGCTCCTTCATTGCGTCGTTGAGCATTGTCTTTGCGGCAGGGCCGGAGCTTACCTGCGTGGTAAAGTGCATTTCTCCGTTTTCAGTTTTTAAGAAGTATGCACGTATTACGTCTCCGACGGAAACATACAGGTTTCCTTCCTTGTCCTTAAGCTCGTCCGTGGCGATAAATCCCTCGCCTTTTCCGCCTATGCCGAGGAGTGTCCAGTCATTGCCTATTGATACAATGGGGGCTTCGATTTTCTCGCCAGGAGTAAGGCGATGTTTTTCGCGGTTGAAGCTCTCTTCAAGCATCTGTGCGAAGTTTTCCTCCTCTTGATTTAAATTTTCTTTATTTTCTTCGGTCATAGTCGTATCCTCTTTACAAATCAAATTTATTAATTGAAATCTCTGGCAGGTTTAGTGCTTACCAATTCAATCAATATATATTTTACAATATTTTGCACGATAAGGAAATTTCCACAATTGCTAAGGAAACGCAGATAAAGTCAAAATGTATTTTTTTAAGTCATTGCGAGCGGTAGCGAAGCAATCTGATTCAGGAACTCCATTTTTCTATTTAACAAAAGATTGCTTCGTCGCTATCTCTCCTCGCAATGACGATATAATGAATTTCATCAATTGCTAATTGCTAATTATCTTTTATCTCTATCCCCAGTGGGCAGTGGTCGGAACCCATAACTTCCGGCATTATGAATGCATCCCTTACCATTCCCAGATGCTCATTGTCTACGAAGAAATAGTCAATTCTCCAGCCAACGTTCCTGTCCCTTGCACGGGTTTTGTAATCCCACCAGGTGTACATCTTCGGAGCGTCGCAGAAATGCCGGAATGTGTCCGTCCAGCCGTCCGCTATCACACGGTCTATCCAGGCACGTTCCATTGGCAGGAATCCGGTGTGATTCTCGTTTTCCTTTGGATGTTCCAGGTCTATTGGCTTGTGTGCGGTGTTCACGTCGCCGCAGAATATGACTGCCTTGCCAGTTTTCCGCAAACTGTCAACAAAAGAAAGGAACTCGTCATAAAATTCCATTTTGTATTTGAGACGTTCCTCGCCCTGTCCGCCGTTTGGAAAATAGCAGTTTGTGAAGAAGAAATCTTCATATTCCAGCGTCAGGACACGTCCCTCGCAGTCAAACTTCTGTATTCCGAAGCCTTTTCTGACGGAAACAGGTGCTTTCTTGCAGAAAATGGCAGTGCCACTGTAGCCTTTGCGTTCCGCGGCATTCCATTCGCAGGAATAGCCCTCGAACGACGTGTCCGAGGGCTTTAGCTGTTCCGGCATGGATTTGACCTCCTGCAATGCGAGCAGGTCAGGCTGTGTGGAATTGATGAAATCCGCAAATCCCTTTTTCAGCACGGCACGGTAGCCGTTCACATTCCAGGAAATGAGCCTCATTTTGATAATGCCTCGTGCAGGGCCTCCGCCATCGTGGGATGGGCGAAAATCATGTCTTTCAGCTGTTCCCTGGTAAGGCCGAGTTTTACTGCCAGTGCCATGACATGTATAAGCTCCGTGGCAGGGCCGCCGACAATCTGCGCTCCGAGGAGAACATCATTTTCGGGATTCCATACGATTTGCACGAATCCTTCTGTCTCGTCGCTGGCTACTGCCCGTCCTATGCCTAGATGGAATGCCCTTGCGGTCTTTGCCGGTATTCCCTGTGCGTCTGCGGCGGCCTTGTTCAGTCCAACGCTGGCGCTTTCCGGCCAGGCATAAATGCACTTTGGCACAAGATTGCCGTCAAACTGCTTGTGAGTGCCTTTCATTATGTTTTCTGCGACAATCTCGCCCTGTTTTGTCGCACTGTGGGCAAGAAGTGAAAGTCCATTCACGTCTCCGACGGCATAAATGTTGGGTATCGCAGTACGCATTTCAAGATCTGTCTTTACACCTTTCCTGTTCCATTCCAGGCCGATTGTTTCAAGCCCCATTCCGGACAGGTCTGCCGTGCGGCCCGCTCCGACGAGTATTGTGTCAGCCTGCAATTCCGTTCCGTCGTCCAGTTTCAGCGTCTTGATTTTGCCGTCGGTCTTTACGCTTTCCGTCTTTCTGCCGAAAAGGAATCTTATTCCTCTTTTTTCAAATGAGGAGCGTATCGCACGGCGTACCTGTGGATCTTCCGCTGGCAGCATATCCGGCATTATTTCAAGAATGGTCACATCCGTGCCTATTGAGTTGAAGAAGCAGGCAAATTCCAGTCCGATAACGCCTGATCCGACGATTACTATCTTTTCCGGCTTTTCCGGCAGGTCAAATATCCTGTCCGAATCGGTTATCAGATCCATGCAGTTGTTGAACGGAGGGGGAAAAGACGGCTTTGTTCCGCTTGCCAGTATGGCATAGTCAAATTCCTTTCGTATCTCGCCGGATTCCGTCTGTACGGAAATTTCATTTTTGCCGGAGAATTTCGCAAAGCCCCTTATTACCTCTATTTTCTGTCTTTTGAACAGTCCTTCAAGCGATGTGCGTATTTTTGCGGAAACGGCTGCCCTTTTTGCTGTTATCTTGCCCCATTCCAGCATTTCCGTATTGAAATTCAGGCCGGAATTTTCCTTCATCAGGGGGTAAAGTCCTTCAAAAAGATGTACCCTGTGTCCGACGTTCAGGAATGCCTTTGACGGTATGCATCCCCTGTTAAGGCATGTCCCGCCCATGTCGCGGGCTTCCACGAGGGTGACTTCCGCTCCAAGCTCATGCAGTTTCAGTGCGGCAGGGTATCCGCCGGGGCCTGCTCCGATTATCGCTACTCTTGTTGCCATAAAATTCTCCTTGATTTTCATTTGAAACGTAGAAAAAATCAACGTTTTCCATTTTTATCAGATTTTATTGAATTGTTCTCAAAAAAACATATTTTAGTCAAATTTTATTTTACGATGATAAATTTAGATTTCTGTATAAAGAACTTCCTAAATTGCTAATTACTCACTGCTAACTACTGACTTGAAATTTCTGTAAGGAAATTTCCAAAATTGCTAATTTGGGAAATATTCAAGCAGTGACTTTTCAAAATCAGTGTATGACTTCTTCAGGTTTCTTGAAATTGTCTCTGCAAGCACAGGTTCTATCTCAGGCTTGCCAATTGGACCGTAAATACGCAGGTTTATACTGTTGTGTCCTATGGAAATCTTCATGTCGGACTGGGATTTTCTGTCTTTTGTGTTTATGGATATGTTTCCATCTGTTTCCATGAAGTTGCTGCGTATTGCGAAATGGCTCAGACCGACGGAGCGGTTATGCACGGTCAGATGTCCCTTGATCGTGTGAAATTCCGCATCCTTTATGACCGGTGCGGGTCTGCCTACTGCTGCGGCAAATAATTTAAGGTACTCTGGCACTTTTTCGTAAATGAATGTGTCGTCGGCAGGTATCTCAACGCCAGATACCTCAAATCTTGCGGAATAGTTTTTGCTTTCCCTCGGAGAGGTAATTCCTTCCAGATCGGCGTCCAACATGAATTTGTCAAATGTTATCTTGCCGAAGGATGCCTTGTTGAATGTTATTTTTCCTTTTGCCGAATGAATATCTTTTTCATTGAAAGATGTCCTAATATCTAGAACCGTAGGTATATGTGCCGTACCGTTTTCCGTATCTATTCTGATATCAGCCTTTCCTTCTGTTGAAATTTCCGTTCCAGTGTTTTTGATTGTAATGTCAACATCTTTTATTTCTGACTGTATCTTTTTGCTTTTGATGTTGGCTTTTGAATTTGTTATTCTGACCGTGCCTATTTCCCATTCCGTGCCACTGTCATTGGACTTGTTCCCAAGTGCGGTGAGATCATCAAAATCCCAGTGTCCGTCCGCCTCGTTCGCATTGAGTTCCGCCCTTGCTAGTTCCATAGAGACAGTCAGGGTTTTTCCATCCTTTGACGTTTCTGGCTTGAATGACGCTGCCTCGGCACAGAGAAATGTACCATTGCTGAATGACGGCTTTTGCGAAATGCAGACATTCCTTAACTGTAGTTCACCCATGCCAGAAATATCATACTCCTCTACTGATATTTCACGGCCTATGTCCTGCTGTATGGCAAGTATGGCACCGTCAGCCAGTTTCTTTATCAAAGGTTTTCTTAAAGCGAATATTGCCACGCATACAAGCATGATCAGCCCTAAGACAATTCCAAGGAAGATAGCAAGTTTTTTCATATTATTTATGTTATTAATTAAAAAAAAATATTGCAAGACCTTTCAAAACTGCCCAAATTTGTTGTAAAATAACTAAAAGTAGTAGTCTTTCAATACTATAGGAAGCTACGGATACTTGGGATTTTCCCAGATTATCCCGACTTCCTGATAAGGTTTTATATGAAAACAATCTTGTTGACTGTATTATCCTTGCTGTTGCCTGTAATGCAGGCTGATGCCGCGACATTTAAGGACAAGGACTCCATATTCACTGTGTCAATGCCCAGTGGATGGACTGTCGGCTCTAGCGACAATCCCGCTGTATCTCTGCGTCTCGAAAATGGATCTTCTTCAATAGAATTTGAGAAACAGGAAGACCTGTTGAGCGATTATTATCTGCGTTCCGGCGTGGCGGACAGTGTAGAAGCCGTAAGGGCAAGGGGAGCTGGCTTTTACGGATCGGAAATAAATACCGTTAGCATTTATGGCATTTCAAACGCATATTACACGGCTTATGAAGCAGATGGTGTTATGGAATGTTCCGGATTGTTCTCCTATAACGATTATTCATTTTTAATTTCCGCCGTGGGGGTGTCTCCAGATTTGTGCAAGAATACAATAGCCTCCATATGCAAGCCCGGAATGAAATGTGTTCCGCCATGTAGCGCGTACAACTGTATGTCTCCCAATTACTGCAACAAGGCTGGAAAATGCGTGCCCCCACCTCCATGTTCTCCCGATAACTGTGCGGCACCGAAGATATGTAGGAACAATCGTTGCGTAAATCCTCCATGCTCGCCGGAAAACTGTGCCGCTCCTAAAAAATGTGTTGGCGGACGCTGTGTCCTTCCAAGACAGGCACAGTCAGCTGAGATTTCTGACGAGAAGATTAGTTTTGAAGATGCCGCGGAGGCTGCTGAAAACACATCTGAAACACCTTCCGAAAACATAGAGGGCGACGTGTCAGCGGCATTGTCCGAGGGAGCGGAAGCCGCAGGAAATGCTGTAAGCCAGGTTGTTGACAATATAAGTGCGGCAAGCAAGAGGGCAACCGTAATGCCAAAGGTGATACGAAAACCCTTGCCAATGGCAATATGGGCGGTTATCCTGGCACTTTGGTTTGTTGGCGGTATAATATCCAGAGGCTCTGCCCGTATGTACAAGAATCCGAAGATACCACCTCCACCAGCAGATATTCCTCCGGATTTCTTCTTCCCATTTGTCATAAATACCATAAGGACAATAACCAGGGTTCAGTACAATGTCACCACGAGACAGAGACAGCGTCTTTATGCTACCTATGAGTACAAGTATGTACCATTGCTCGTATGGCCGCTGGTAGCGCTTGTATTGTTCCACATCGTGTGGAGCTTATTTGGTCTGATTGGTCAGAACGAGATGTTCATATCGTCTATATGCACATTGCCTTTTGGCAGCTATATCGCAATGTTCCCAGAGGCGATATTCCTCGTATTGTTCGTAATAGGACTTATTCAGTATTCAAAACGCAGCAAGGAAATCGCCATATACGATTCCCGTCAGACGCTTATGATGCGTGCGGTCAAGGAGGATTATGACTACTGCGTTGTCTATGACGGAAACGGCAAGGAAGTCGCCAGACTTAAAAAGGTGTCATCCTCTCCGAGGACATGGGAATTCCTGGATGCGGACAACAATGTAAAGTTCGCTCTCAAGGACGATGCCCCCAAGATCTATGCGGCCCGCAAGCTGTTTGGATATCAGGGTGGACTGCTACGTTCCCGCTACGGCATATTCCAGCAGGATCGCAGGGCAGGATATACGTTGATGGTTCCTACGTCGGCGGATCAGTTCCAGGTTCATTTGGACTTCGCTTTTGCCAGGATAGCTCATCCCGCACAAATGCTCGCCGTGATACTCTTCGTAGTTTCCTACGAGAAGGATTCATGGTATCCGACCATATTCTGATACCATGTCTGAAAAAAAAGCCGGATTTGCCAAAAAAAGGCGATCCGGCTTTTTTAATTAGCAGTTAGCAATTAGTAATTAGCAATTGAGGAAATTTTATAGGGGATGAGGGGTTTCTGGCTTTGATTTTGTTTTTTTAAAACAGACAAATTTTAATATAATGACGAGGATAATGAAAAAATGGAAACAGAATTCCTATATGGCATAAACACGGCGGAAGAGGTATTGTCCGCAAAAAGACGGAGAATTGTCCGTCTAATACTGTCCAACAGGGAAAAAGGCCCGAGAATAAACAATATTGTTTCCATGGCCAGGGAAATGGGAATAAGACCGGAATTTGCCGACCCCAGGAAAATGGATAAGATCGCCGCAGGAGGCAATCATCAGGGCGTCATAATGGAAGCAGAGCCGCCAAAAAAGATGACGCTGGAACAGGCCTTGGAACGCATTTCCGACAGCAAGAGAACCGTGTGGGCGGCTCTGGACGGTATTACCGATCCGATGAACCTTGGCGCGATAATACGGTCGGCGGCATGTCTTGGCGTTTCCGCAATACTTCTGCCGGAAAGACGCAGCGCGTCAATCAATCCAGCCGCCCAGAAGGCCGCATCTGGAGCGATAGAGCGTATTGACGTAGTGGAGGCAGGCAATCTTAACGCGGCAATAGCGAAATTGAAGGAAAACGGTTTCTGGGTATACGGTCTGGACGTCAAGGGACAGTCCCTGCCGGCAACGCAGTTTGCCTATCCTGCACTGATTATAATTGGGTCGGAGGGGGACGGTATTCATCAGAAGGTCAAGGAAAAATGCGATTTCATACTTACCATTCCTCAAAAAGGCGGAGTGCAGAGCCTTAATGCCGGAAATGCCGCCGCTATAGCGTTTTACGAGGCAGGAATAAAAAGAAAAGCCGCATAAGGCGGCTTTTCACATTAGCAATTAGCAGTGAGCAGTTAGCAATTGCGGTAAATCCACATTTTCTCGTCATGCTGAACTTGTTTCAGCATCTCAATAGCAGAGAAATTTCAAGTTCCTCGTCATGCCCTACTACAATGTGCGTGAATGACGAATTGTAGGTTTTATCCAGGTTTCCTTACTGTTTCCTAAACGCAAAAATATCTCCGTCATGGTATGACGGAGATATTTTTATGCCTTGTGTGGCATAACCCTTATTCCATTATTTCAACCTGTCCTATTGATGGCTGCGGGATCAATGCCTTTGACATTGTGTCAATTCCATTGCCCACATAGGTTGAGGCTATCAGAACCACGCAGGAAAGCAGTATTCCGACGGCGACATTGCCCTTTTCAAGCTCCTTTCCGGCATTCATCCTTGGCCTTACCATTGTGCCAAAAAGACGCAACGTTATCGAGATGGTAAGCATGGCCAGCACCAGTGTAAGCGCCAGGTGTGCTATAGCTATAAGGATGAGGTGTACGACGCCTATTGAGTAATCCGCTGGTGAGTATGCGTACATCTTTATCATCGTGAATACGGTAATAAGGCTCTTGTGCAGCATTACGGATGCACAGTATACATTCGTACTTACAAGTATTCCGACGGCGATATTGCCTTTCTTGATGGCCTCTTCCATGTCAAAGTCGGGATTTGCCTTTATAAACGCCCTGTAAGTGTAATATATGACAAATCCGGCCACGAGCACGGATAAGATGAACTGAAAACCACTTGTCAGTAATCTGATTAACATAATTTTTCTCCTTGACTGTCTTTATTTCCTTAAAGTTTAATTACTAAATCCTATTTGTCGTTTCTGAAAAAAGGCTCAATCTTGTAATTGTCCTGTCTGGCAATAAGCATTTTTGTGTTTTCCGCCACTGTTCCAGGTGGAAGCCATGCTGGTCCAGCTGGTTCAAGGAGTACGTATTCAAGGCCGTTGTAGCGTATGAATATGTCTCCCTTTCTCGGAACGGCACGCACTGCCATAATGTAATGATTTGGTATGGATATGCCGACCATCTTTATGCTTGGCCAGTTGCCAAGTATTGATCCTGCTACGGCGGACTTTGTGTCGCAGTCTCCCCAGCCTGTAAGCAATGCCCTGAATGGGGGGAAGAAACCTACTATGTGAATATCGTTTTCAGTCATAGGTGGCTGCTTGTATATAATCGCCGTCTGAACAAAGGACAGCACAGTCCCTATGATGTCCTCGTAATTGTATTTGAGTTTTGCCGCTTCCTTTCCTATTGCAACGGCTATAGGCTTCATTATTTCCTTGTTGTCCTGTACCGTATGTGGAATATCAGGTTCAATTGTCTTTGTGGAGGCTTTTAACGCAAGATGTCTTTTGTACAGCAATCCTCTCATTTTGGCCTCGTAGTCGTCGTCAGCTGCCTTTACCGCCCTGTTGGCTGCGGACTGTCCCCTGTTTATGTTTTCCCGCCAAGCCTTGGTCCTATCTATATTGTGTATGGACTTCAGCTTGTCAAGCTCCTCGGCCCTGTATCCATATCTTGCTATAAGCCTTGCATATTCTTCCTTTGCAAGCTGGTAATTTATAGAGAATACATGTTTTCTAAAATTTGTGAACTTGTAAAAAGCTTTTAGGTGTTCCTCGTCGCTATATATTTTTTGTGCTGTCACCGCACCCTTTCTTGCGGCAGTATTTGTTCCACCACTTTCCGTTTGTTCCAGTTTTTTGAAACTATGTCTGTCAGAGGACTGGTTTTGTCCAAAGCCGGATTTGCCGAAACCAGAGCTTGATTGCATCTTCTTGATTTTTGTTTTCCTGCCTCTGCTGGAATACTCCTCTTCTTCGTCTCCAGCTTCCTCCTCTTCGTATTCCACGTCGTCGTATCCAGATTGGGCATACTGCACGTCAATCTGTCCTCCGGGATTTACGACAAGGAGTTTTTCCCATTTCAAACCAAGTACCAGGGCCAGCAGAAGGGCTGACATTCCAGTAATTATTCGTTTTATGTCTGTCTTTGTCATATTTCAAATTCTTCTTTTATATATTCCCTTGCCAGAGCCATTCTTTCCCTCATCTTTTCTTTAAGGCTTTTTGGAGAGACGACCTTTATTTCTGGCATCCACTGCATGATAAGTGGCAATACTTCCATTTCATGCGATATTTTTGCAGATATTTTTATTCTTCCGTCGGGAAATTCCTTAATTGATTGTGAGGGAAGAACTATCTTGCAACGGAAGAAATCAGCCGCCTGGCCTTTTGCCTCCAATTCCACACTATGCTTTGTCTTTGTATTTACGCCCCATACAGAGGTGGCGTTTTTCAGGGAATCCAGAATGTCCTTGTTTTCAGGCAATTTGTAGTCCTCGTCAAGAACTGCTATCCTTTTTATTCGATCCAGCCTGTATTTTAACAGGACTTCCTTCTTTGTAGGCACTGCGAGAAGATAAAATAAAGTATCGCTCGTCAGAATCTTAAGAGGCTTTAATACATATTCCTTTAAACCCTTTCTTCCAGGGTAAAGTATCTTTATATATTTCCTATACCTTACCGCAAATGATATATCGTTATATATATTCTTGACGAGGGATGCAAGAGCCTTTGTGTTTATGTCGTAAAAAAGAGGATCAGCGTCTGTTCCGGAAATCACCCTGGCAAAAATGTCATTGAATGCCTCCGACACAGGTCCGCCGAGAGATGCCAGCTTGTCCCGCATCATCAGCAGTACAAAGACCTGATCATCTGTAAGACGCATTGATTTAAGAGAAGTTCCTGGTGCGAATGAATATGTACCCCTTTTTTCGCATACGAGGGAGAATCCTGTCATATTTATACGTTCAATATCCCTCTGCACGGAACGTTGCGATACATTAAATTCAGCGGCAAGTTCCGACGTGCTAACTGGACCAGCATTTAGGCGGTTCAGAATGTTCAGTATCCTGTAGTACTTCTTGTCGCTATCGCTTAATTCTGCCATATATAAAGTATATCAAATTAAATAAGATTTGAAAAAGTTTGCATAAAGGTGTTGAAATAATGTACAATATTCTTGAAGTCAGGTTGATTATACAATTTATGCAGCGACACTTGACTTGATGTTTACAATTTTTGCATAATATAAGTAATGCGGGCGTAGTTCAATGGTAGAACGTCAGCCTTCCAAGCTGATCACGTGGGTTCGATTCCCATCGCCCGCTCCCTAGATTTATAAGGCTGGGGTAGCTCAGATGGTAGAGCATTCCCTTGGTAAGGGAAAGGTCGTGGGTTCAATTCCCGTCCCCAGCTTGTATTCAGTTAAATTAAAGAGGAATAAAAAACTATGGCAAAAGAGAAGTTTGAAAGAAAGAAACCCCATGTGAACGTTGGAACAATCG
>R20__coassemble_1511_pt1 | contig 12521 bp, 9 predicted proteins | sample R20__metabat2_high_PE_044 | metagenome-assembled genome bin R20 | reverse complement strand
CCACCAATGCCTGCAAGATAGAGTATTCCACAAACAATGGACTTACATGGTATATGCGTAATTTTGATCCAAATCACGGGGAATTTAGGGATATTGTTCTTAACGGTAGCGAAATAATCGCCCTTACCAGCAAAGGCACTTATTTTTCAAAAAACAAGGGCCTTACCTGGCTACGCCGTTGCTGAAAATTAGCAATTAGCAGTGAGCAATGAGCAATTGCGGAAATCCCTGATCAAGGACGATAATGGAAAACAAGAAAAAGGAAAAGAAATCTTCTAAATCTAAAGAAGATAGCAACGGTTGCGGTTGCGTGCTGTATTTTCTTGTAACTGAATTTATCAGTTGGATTTTCATGGTTGTTTTTGATGGTTTTGATAAGGCAAACAAGACGTATCTGTATAATTTAAAAATGACTTTTAAATGGCTAATGTTATTTGCCGCGATAGTCTGTGCCATTGCCGCAATCGTCTCATTTTTTGATGAATATCAGTCATCTGAAAAAGATTCTGATGAAAAAAAAGGAAAATGATACTATTGATTCAAAATCAGAAAGCAATGATAATGACGACGATACAAAATAAATCCACAGGATAGTTTGTTGTAATTGCCATTATCGTAATGCGGTAAATAAAGGACGAGAAAATGGAAAACGAAGAAATAGAAAAAAAGGAAAACAATGTTGTAAAATTGGAAATCATGCAGGGAAATCCAGACAATTCTTATTCCGATGAGGGTTTTGCCCCTAGCGAAAACAAATTTGTTGTTAAAGGCTTGGTGAACTGGTTTGCAAGGATAGGGAAAAAGCTAATATATATGCTTTTAGGGAGAAATCTTGAATTTTGGAACAAATTGAAAAAATTCAATACAATTCTCAAAGACATTGTAGAAGCTATAAGAAAAATAACAAATTTGAAAGAAAACCTAAGAAATAAAGAAAAGGAACGTGCAGATAATTTAACTAAGTGTAAGGAAATTAAAGAAAAAATTGAGAACTGCAAAAAGGAAAAAGATCTGCCCCATTCTGAAATCATACATGAAATTGAAGCTCAAATAAACAGTCGCAAAGAAGAGAAGGAAAAATTTTCAAGGGAGTTAAACAATTTGGGTTTTTTTAAAAAGACATGGTCTAGTTTTAAAGGATTATTTAACAAGGAAAAGACAGAAGAGGAAAAAAAACAAGCTAGAATAAGCGAGTATGATAAGGACATAGCAAGGCTGGAAGAGGATAAAAAGGAAACAGAAAACTGTTATAGGGAACAGCTAGCTGAAGAGATAAAAGAATATGAAAAAGAATTAAAAGAATATGAGTATAAAGGTAGCGAATATGATAATGAAATAAAAGAGTTGGAAAAAAACATAGAAGAATTGGAGAATGGGAATCGTTCCAGGTTAAATAGTTTATCAGAAAATAACTTGCTTGATTCTTACTTGAAAATAACATCAGTTGAGTCTTGGTTCTAGGGATTTCTGTTGTTCACAGTTCTGTTAGGATTCTTCATTTCTTCTAATTTCTTCTTTCAGTCCGCTTATAGGGTTTTTAATTGGTGTATTGGTCAAACATACGACATAAAGGGTGGCGATATAGTCGCAATAATATCCGATGGAAACTACAATGATATATTGCGTGAGGGACATAAGTTTGCAGTTGATAATAATCTTCCCATACTGATTTCCGGCACATGGAATGATGTTGAGAAAATGAGAATACAGCTTTATGATTACTGGAAATTCCCTTCTGATAGAATAATAATGTCAGCATCACACTTGAATAATCTAAAGGATAAGGTGAAAAAATCATCGGAAAAAATGAGTAGTCTAAATTCCAAAACGCCGATAGTTTTCACCAATTCCCTGAAAATTCCACGTATGCGATGTGAATTTTATAAGGATGGTATGAAAGATGCCAGATTTTATGATATTTTAAAGCCGCCGGAGTATCACTTTAACTTAGAATCAAGCAAGCAATTAGTTAATGATGCCGCAACCCGTAGTCCTTATTCTTGGGGTGCTATTTTATTGGAACTGATTCGTTATTGGTCCGAACCATCTTGTTGGTTCCCAGGTGGTAGCGGCAGAAAATAACAATTGTAAAGAGGGATTTTGGGAGGATATATGCGGAAAGGACTGACAGAGATCGTATTCCTGCTTGATGAAAGCGGATCAATGATACGGCTTAGGGACGACACGATAAATGGCTACAATCGCTTTCTGGAACAGCAGAAGGAATTGGACGGGAATGTGCTTATAACCACGTTTTCATTTAGCGACACGACAAAAATGCTGCAAAGACGTACCAATGTCAGCAATGCAAATCCTATTACAAGAAAACAATACAGCCCGTCCGGCAGCACAGCCCTTTTGGACGCATTGGGCGAGGCCATAAACCGCACGAGATTCGCACAGCAGGATGATGGCGAACAAGCCCCGGAAAAGACCATATTCATAATAATCACCGACGGCGAGGAAAATTCCAGTCAGGAATATGAATACAGATTTGTTGAGAAAATTATAAAACTTAGTCGTCAGGTGAGGGGCTGGCAATTCATGTTCCTGGGAGCAAACATAGATACACATACCGAAATCTCCCGTCTGGGAATAATGCCGGAAATGGCCGTCGAATACCTATGCGACAGCAAGGGAACTGAAATAAACTTTGAGGCCATAAGGAACGCGGTCTCGCATTATATTCAAAAAGGTACAATACCAGAGAACTGGAAAGACAGGATTGAGGAATACCTTGGCAATTCAAAAAAGGATTAAAATATGTCAGACAACACGATACAGGACAAGGCTATAGTATTTTTAAGAAGAAAATCCGAATATCTTTACCGTCTGCAGACAGACGCGGCATTTCTTGCAGAGGAACTGAATAAGACAGGACAGAAAAAAGCGGAGGAATCTTATCTTTTCTATTCCGCCTTGCCGGCTTCCGGTATAAACAAGTTCCGCCTGGAAATACTCGATATAATGAGAAAAGGGAAAAAAATAAACAAGTATGCCTTGGCCATTGCGGCGGAAAAGTATTTTGAAAATGCCATATTCATGTTTCAAAGTGCCTTTTTTGACATCATATTCACCCGGGAGGAACAGGCTATCTGCCGGGAATATCTTTCAATGCTGGCTGAAAGCATAATTGCTGGGCTAAAGCTGAAAAATAGAAAATACATCATAGAAAATTTCTCCGAAAGATCCGCCGGATGCACAATAGAGATATGGCAGAACGAAGGCTCGCTTTCGGAAACGTTTTTTGGGGTTTCCGACCTGTTTTATTTCAGAAAACCGGAAATAGAGCTGGCAGTGCTGAAAGGTAAATTCTATTATTCCACAAAAAGCGAGCAGGCGGAAGAATGTGAATCATTTGAGGAAGTACTCGCCTTCCTTTCCGACAGGGGAGTGCCAAGGAGTATGTCATATAAAACAGAAAATCATACAGGAGAAAATATTGCCATAAGATTAGATTCCTCGTCAAAAACAAAAGAGCCGGAAATAAAAAAATTTCCACGTCCTTGGAAATGGATGCTTTCCGTAGAGAACGATCAGAAACTGTGGAACAAATGTCTGAACAGGGATATTGTGGCTATGCATCCCGGCAAATGTGCAAATCATTTCATTCATAATGTTGAACCTGGCGACATAATCTATGTAAAGCACAAGAAGGGAATGGTCATAGCCAGAGGCGTTGTCAGACCCGGATACGAGTTCATAAACGAGGAGGAGCTTCATACACGCAAAATAGAATGGACCAATGTGTGCGAGCTGAAATTCAACGACATACTCCTGTATGAGCCTTTCAGCGACATAACCCGTCATACAAGGACATTGGAAAAACTGGACAACCTGTTCAGACAGGCCAGGGTGGAAAGTCCTATGGAAAAATTAACCAGGTATGGCGGAAAAAGCACGGCTATCAAACAGATGGCGGACAATCGTCAGGCCATGCTCCTAAAAGGAAAAAACGGCGTTGATTTGAAAAAACTTGCGGAAGACATTGCCTTTTACATATTGAGGCAGAAGGACGAAGGCAAGCTGAAAAGAATCAGTCCGTCGCAAAGTGCGGCCTTGGATAACTATATGTTCGGGAACAAGGAATTAAGCGGTTTTCCATCGGAAGATCCATTCATCGCATTGATAGACAAGGCAAAGGCCAACCCATTCATTCAATATGCCGTAATAGCGGAGAATATAGACAGGTCAAATGCGGTGGAACTTGTTGAAAAGTCCCTGATGTTTTGCGACAGCGACACCTTCAACAGGACATTGCTAAAAATTGCGGAAAATCTGCCTTCAAAAAGGCCTGCCCTGCCGGCGAATGTGCATATAATAGCAACAATGGATTCTGACGGCAACAAGCCCAAAATAGCCGAGAAATTGCTGTCAAAAAAATTTTGTATATATGAACATGCGAATTAGCAGTTAGCAATTAGCAATGAGCAATTGTGGAAGTTCCTTTTTTTTCGTCATTGCGAACGGTAGTGAAGCAATCTGATTCAGGAAATACTGCTTTTGAAAAATATTTGTATAGATTGCTTCGTCATTTCATTCCTCGCAATGACGAGATAAGGAATATTTTATGAACTACTCACTATTAACTACTAACTTGAAACTCAGAAAAAATTTTTTTTCTGAGTTTTCTTAATAGAGGGTGCCAAAAGTCCCTTGCGGTTTTATAATTTACAATATAAAATGATATAAGAAGCATTAGTACGGAGGAATTTTATGAGATTTTTGCCGTTGTTATTGTCCTTGTTTCTGATACCGTCTGGAGCAAATGCCCTTGATACGGCCTATAAGACACTTTTAAAACAGATTACCCCGGAGCAGATGGAGGAAATATCCGCATCTGTACCAGCACCCGGAGAGGCAGTAGACGTAAAGGCATTGGACGACAATGCCCGATATTGGGTCACCGTATCAGCGTCAAACAGCAAGGAAAGGACGGCCCTTCTGGAGCAGGGGCTTGATATAATTGAGGTTGGCAAGGACACGGTTTCCGGCTTTGCCCTGGCAGATACAGTGCAGTCAGTATATGCAAAGGGACTTGTAAAGTCTTTCCGTGCTATAGGCAAGGACGAGGGACGCGATTTCCCAGCAAAGGATGCCGCATATCACAATTATGCGGAAACCGCAGCGATACTTAAAGAACTGGCTACGAAAAATCCCGACATCGCATCCGTTTTCTCAGTCGGAAAGACCACGGAAGGACGCGATATATGGTGTCTGCGTCTTAATTCCTCCGTCAAGGGAAATGGAAAAAGCACAAAGCCGGGGGCATTCTTCCTCGGAAACCATCATGCCAGGGAGCATATTTCCAACGAGGTCCCTCTTTTGTTTGCCGCATGGCTTATGGATAACCGCAGGGATTCTGAAATAAAGAAATATCTTGATACCCTTGACATATTCATTATCCCCATGCTCAATCCCGACGGAGTGGAATATGACATCAAGGATGGACGCTATCAGATGTATCGCAAGAACATGAGCAAGAACTCCGACGGCTCATTCGGTACTGATCTTAACCGCAATTACGATTTCCTCTGGTGCAAATATGGTTCATCACATACTCCGAGATATGACACATATTGCGGAAAGGCAGCATTCTCCGAGCCGGAATCCCAGGCAATGAGGAAATTCTTTGCAGACCACACCAATATAAAGACGCATATAAGCTATCATTCCTACGGCGAGATGATTCTCTATCCCTATGGCGGCACAGACGACGAAGTAGACAGCGAACAGGACAAGAAGGCCTTTGTACGCATTGGCAATGAAATGGCCAAGATGACAAACTATAGGAATATGAAGAGCAGTGATCTGTATGTTTCCAGCGGCGACAGCTGCGACTGGGCATACAAGGAACACAAGACACTTGCCTTCACGTTTGAGCTTGATGGGTACAATTTCTATCCTGCCGCATCGCAGATAGATTCCATAGTGAGCAAGAACATAAAGGCAGCGAAATACCTGCTCAGCCAGACCGCAAATCCGTATAAATAAAAATTAGCAGTTAGCAATGAGCAATTGCGGAAATTCTTGAAATATCTATTTCCCACGAAGAGTATTTATTTAAGTGGGAGTAAAATCAAAGTAAAAAACAGCCCTGTTTGTAAAAATGGGGCTGTTTTTTTTGTTTTACTTGTATATTTTGACAATATGCCGTCACAGATATAGTGTACAATATCATTAATTAGCAATTAGCAGTGAGCAATGAGCAATTGATGTAAATTCCTTACAGGAATTTACAGTTAGGGAAACGCAGAAAAAGTCAATATTCTGCGATTTTTGCAAAAGCATCTCGTCGTGATATTTTTTGCATTTTGCCAAAAATGGCACTTAATCTGCGTTTCCTTAGAAGTTAGGAGTTAGTAGTGAGTAGTTCAGGAAATTCTTTATAAATATTATTTTGCGACAATATGCTGTCGTGTTTATATGCTATAATTCTGTAAGAGGCAGTAAACAAGGAGATTTTATGAAAATAATTCATCTGTCGGATCTGCATATAGGGAAAAAGGTTCACGGTTTTTCCATGTTGCCGGATCAGGAGCATATTCTGAATCAGATTTGCGATATAATCAAGGCACAGAAACCCGATGCCGTAATTATTGCCGGGGACATTTATGACCAGTCCGTTCCCTCTGCGGAAGCCATAAGCCTGTTTGACCGTTTTCTTGCCGAAATTTCAGGCATTGCCAGTCATGTATTCATTATCAGTGGCAATCATGACTCCGCGGAAAGAATTGCTTATGGGCATGAAATAATGAAAAGGGGCGGCGTTCACCTGTCTCCTGTATTTGACGGCAATGTTCGGCCAGTTGAGATTGAAGACGAATACGGGAAAATATTTTTTTATATGCTGCCTTTCGTAAGGCTGCCGGAGGCCAGGCTGGCACTGTCGCAGGCTTTCCACGAGGACAATCCAGAGATTCAAATGCCGGAAATACACTCTTACGACGATGCCGTAAAGGCGGCTATTTCACGCATGAATATAAACATGGAATGCCGCAACGTGCTTATAACACATCAGTTTGTGACAGGAGCCGCCCAATGCGAATCCGAAGACATAATTTCCGTCGGTGGAGCGGACAATGTGAACTCTGATGCGTTTTCTGCCTTTGATTATGTGGCATTGGGACATCTGCACGGTCCACAGCATATAGGACGGGAATCTGTACGCTATTGCGGCACCCCCCTGAAATACTCCTTTTCGGAAAAGGATCATAGGAAAACCATCACCGTATTGGATATAGGCAATAAGAAAAATGGGGATTATGCGGATATTGCGATAACGGAAATCCCACTGAATCCCATTCGTGATATGCGGGAGATACGCGGCAGGTACAATGACATAATGAATCGTGAAAATTATGTCAATACGAATACGGAAGATTATCTGCATATTGTCCTTACCGATGAGGAAGATGTGCCGGAAGGCATATCCAGGCTGCGTTCCGTCTATCCAAACATAATGCTGCTGGACTATGACAATAATCGCACAAAAAACAGCCCCGAATTGCGGCAAATTGCGGCTTCGCGCAGCAAAAGCGGCCTTGAGCTTCTTGGAGAGCTTTACAAAATGATAAACGGCGGCGAAATGGACGGAAACCAGGTTAATTTTGCAAAAGAAATTTTTGACGAAATAAAAAAAGGACATCAGGAGGGGAAATAATGAGACCGATAAAACTGGCAATGACGGCTTTCGGACCTTATGCGGACAGGCAGGAAATTGATTTTACAAAATTCGGCAGCAAAGGGCTTTACCTGATTACAGGCGACACGGGGGCAGGCAAGACCACGATCTTTGACGCAATATGCTATGCCTTATACGGAGAATCCAGCGGAGGGAAGCGGGATGGGAAAATGCTGCGGTCTAAATATGTCAGCATTGAAACCGAGGCATCTGTAGAGCTGGAGTTTGAGCATAAGGGCAAGACTTACCATATAAAACGCAGCCTGGGGGGACACAGGAACAGAAAAAAAGACGGCACATATACCCAGGAAAAGCCAGGCAGCGCGGAGTTTTCGTTTTTATGCCGGGAAGCAATGAAAACCATGTCAAGGGAACCTGAAATATCGGCAAAAATAAGGGAAATACTGGGCATGGACAAAGACCAGTTCCGCCAGATAGTCATGCTTGCGCAGGGAAATTTCCAAAAACTGCTGCTGTCAAAAACATCAGACAGGCAGAAGATTTTAAGGGAAATTTTCGGCACGGGGATATATGATGAATTTCAGAAAAGAATAAAAGAAAAAACAGCGGAAATAAAAGCAGAGGCATATTCCGCCGAAAAAAGCATTATGGGGTATGTTTCCGGCATATCCTGCGGCGAAGAATACGGTGATTTATATTCCAGTCTGACTGAAGCAAAAGAAAAAAAGCCTGTCCCGTCTGAAATAGAAAGCCTCGTTTCCCTTATAAATAACAAGGATGGCCGCAAATTGGAAAGTCTTGTTCAGGAAGAAAATTCATTGCGTCTGGAAATGCAGGAAAATGATGAGGCAATAGGGCGGCTTAAACATATTCTTGAAACAAAGCGTAAATATAAACAGGCCGAGGAAAGCCTGAGACAAAAAGAACCGGCTTTAAAAAAGGCGGCAGAAGCATTGGAATACGCCAAAAGCAGGCAGCCTGAAATTGACAGCTTGTCGCAAAAAATAAACATAATTGAACATGAAATGCCGGAATACGCAAAAATACAGGAAATTTCGTCCAAAATAAGCAGAACAAAAAAAAGCATAAAACAACATTCCGCATATATTGAGCAGAAAACAGCAGAAAAAAAGGAAATTGAGAAAAAAACTGAAAATCTGAAAAAGGAAAGGGAAAGCCTTTCTGATGCGGAAAAAAAACTTTTAGGTCTTGAAATTGAAAAAAACAATTGTTCAGAAAGAAAAAAACATCTGGAATCTTTAAAAAACGGCCTTTTTGCCCTTGCCGGGCTTGATGCTGAACTAAAAAAATCCCAAAAAAAAGCAGAAGAGGCAGAAAAATTTTTTCTTGAAAAAAACAAAGAGGCGCTGCGTCTGCGCAGCGCATATATTTCAGGGCAGGCGGGAATATTAGCTGAAAATCTGGAAGACGGAAAGCCATGCCCTGTATGCGGATCTATGGCACACCCGAAAAAAGCTGCCAAAGCTGGAGGTGTCCCTACGGAAGCCCAGTTTAAAAAGGCGGAAGAGGAGGCGGAATCGGCAAGGCAGGATTCAAATTCAAAAAGAGAAAAGCTCATGTCCCTGAAAGGAAGCCTTGAAGAAAGCAGAAAGGCACTTTATAGTAAAATAAAAGAGCTTTTGGGGGATTTCAGCCTGGAAAATGCTGAAAAAGAGACAGATTTCCGGATTACAGCTGCAAATAATGCTTTATCGGAACTTGAAAGCAATATTTACGAAGCAAAACAGCAGGCAGAAAGAAAAAAACAAATAGATGCGGAAATCCCGCAGCTGGAAAACAAAAAAACAAATGCAATGCAGGAAATATCTTCGCATGAAACTGTCTTGTCTTCCGAAAATTCGGACATTAAAAATCTTCAAAGCCAGCTTGAAGAAAAACAAAATGTGCTGAATTATGCCGATAAACTTTCTGCGGAAAATGCCCTTGAAAAAGCCCGCTCGGATAAAAAGCATATGCAGGAACAAATTGAAAAAGCAGAAAAGGCGCATGAAGCATTAAAAGACGAATTATCTATGCTGAAAGGGCAGATTGAGGCAGGACGGCAGTCTTTGTCCGGGAATGAGGAAAGCGAATATGAGGCCGCCGGGGCAAAGAAAGCGGAGCTGTCAAGGCATAATGATGCTTTGCGGGAACAGGTGCAGGGCATAAAAAGCAGAATGTCGGCTAATGGCGCTGCCCTTGCCAATATAAAAAAAGAATCTGCCAATGCGGAGGCCCTGCTGAAAAAACTGCAGTGGGCAGAGGCTTTGTCAGATACCGCAAACGGAGACGTAAAACAGCAGGTTAAAATAACATTGGAATCTTATGCGCTTGCCAGCTATCTTGACATAATACTGTGCAAAGCAAATGCGCATCTGCTTAAAATGTCCGCAGGGAAATTTGAGCTTAAACGGGCAGGCGCAGACGGAATACAAGGCAAAACCGGCCTGGATTTCAACATAATTGACCATTACAACGGCAGCGAGCGCAGCGTTGATTCATTGTCCGGGGGGGAAACGTTCATGGCATCGCTTTCCCTGGCTTTGGGATTGTCCGAGACAATACAGGAGCAGGCCGGAGGCATTCAGACAGACACATTGTTTGTAGACGAGGGGTTCGGCTCTCTGGACGATTCGGCCTTGGAAAATGCGAAAAAAGCCCTTATGCGCCTTACCGAGGGAAACAGGCTTGTCGGAATAATATCCCATGTGTCCTCGCTTAAAAACAGCATAGATTGCAGAATCACGGTGTCCAAACAGCTTTCAGGCGGCAGCACGGCAAGGGTGGATGCGTAGGAAAAATGCGGCAAAAGGTACTTTTGCCGCATTTTCAATTAGCAATTAGCAATTAGCAGTGAGCAATGAGCAATTGTGGAAGTTCTTGAAATCGTCATTGCGAGCGGTAGCGAAGCAATCTGATTCGGTAAACTCCTTTTTCTATACGACAAAAGATTGCTTCGTCGCTAAAAACTCCTCGCAATGACGTATAAAACCAGTTTTGAAAAAAATGTATTGAAAATTAAAAAAATTATTTTTTGTCCGCATTCTGCTTCATTCTGGCTATTTCCTGTTTCCATATTTCCACCAGACACGGCGGCTTCCTGGGGATGGCGTATTCTCCCTGTGCCAGTACCCATGCAAGTATTTTCATTGTCTGTACAGACGTGAACCGGATTGTGGTGCAATCCCTGTCATCATCTTCCACAAGTGATTGGTCATCTGCCCATACATGTTCCCGCACATATTGCCTGTCCTCGCCGTATATGTCAATCTCGTATTGCCTTGCCTTGTCGCCGATGTAAAGACCGAATTTCCCTCCATGGCAGCGGCTTGCGAAGTCATAGTTTTCCGGCAGCACGAAATTCTTGCCGGTTTTCCTTATGTTCCTTATCCTGTTCAGTGCGAAAAGCCTTTCGCCGCCTTTCCCACCATCGGCAAGCTCGTCATAGCAGAACACCATCGGTATTCCGTCATTAGGCAGAATCTGATAAGGCCTTATACGCCGTAGGGCAGGCTTGCTCTCCTTACGGTTTATGTAGTCAAATTCAATAATTTCATTGAGCTGCATTGCCTCCATAATCATGTCCCATGCCTGTTGGGGGACATTTATGGCATAAGGCTTTGGAATAGCCCCTATCCTACTGGCAAAGGACGCATTTCCCGCATATGCTCCGGAAATATAGTCAATCACCTCGGAAATCTTCTCCGCAATGGGCGTGCCTTTAAGCCCTGACAGCAGGCTTTTGCATATTGACAGGTAAAGTGCCTGTTCGGCATTGATCTTGTTGCCAAAATTCAGCTCAAAATCCGGGGCAGAGTAATAATATCCATTGTGCAGGCGACTATATTCAAGCGGTGCTCCGAAGGCGTATTTCAGGGCATCCTTGTCCCTGTTGAAAGTGGAAACGCTTATTGAATCCTCGTTGAGAGCGTCCACGCAGGCCTTTATTATGGCTTCCCTGGAAGGGTAATTGCCTTTTTTGACAATTCCGTGGAATATGGATAGCCGCTGCATCATTCTGTAATCAATTTTCTTCGGAATTTCTTCCTGGATATTCTTCGCCATATAAATCATTTTACAAAAAGCAGAATATCGTTATACGGCATTGTGCCTTTGGTAGAATTTATAATTATAGTCTTAAAATACAAGGAGATTTTATGAAAAAGTATATACTTGTTGCTTTGTCTGTTTTTATTATGCTTGCTGCCTGCAATTCAGGAAAACCATCATCAGTGGTGAGCAACTATCTTAAATTTGTGATTGCCTCTGACTTTGAAAAAAGCTATGCACTTCTTTCCAAAAGCGATAGAGAGGATAAAAACTTTGAACAATACAAGGAATCTGCATATGAAGTCTGTGGTTATAGCAAAGAGTTGTGCAAGATGATAACGGAAAGCATGAAGTTTAAGATTCTAAATGAAAATATCGAAAACGATAAGGCGAAAGTCAAGGTTGAGATAACACGTAATGATTTTGACTTTACTAAGATTATGGGTTTGGTTTTTGAAGCGGCTTTTAGTGGTGAAGCTGAAGATGAAAAAAAATTAGATAAAGAGCTTGTAAATAAGGCAAAAACAACTATTAGGACAATTACTGAAGAAAAAGAATATTCCCTTATGAAGGAGGAAGGCTCATGGAAAATATATCTTGGTTTCAAACTGAAAAGATTAGTAAAAGAAGGGGATGAACTTGCAGAAAAAGGCAGTTTTGAAGAAGCGGCTGAAAAATACAAGGAAGCATTATCAATTTCACCTGAATCCAAGGAAATCTTGCAAAAATTGGATGGATTAAAAGAGAAAAAGAAGAAAAAGCTCATTAATGAGGGAGATTTGCTTGCTACAGGAGGTCCTTTTGGCGGCATTTTACATGATCCTAG
>R20__coassemble_1431_pt1 | contig 13123 bp, 11 predicted proteins | sample R20__metabat2_high_PE_044 | metagenome-assembled genome bin R20 | reverse complement strand
CTAACTGCTAATTTTTAATACGGCGACAGTATGAAGAATGCGGATGGCGGCAGGAAATGGTACATATTTATTGCCGCTCCAAGTGCGAGGAACGGTCCGAATGCCATAGCCGATCCTTTTCCGGCTTTTTTCATAAAGATAAGGGACAGTCCGTAAACCGTGCCGAAGAAGGCCGCCATCATTACGGAAGTGATTACGCCTCTCCAGCCGCATAACGCTCCGATAGCTCCCATGAGTATTATATCCCCCTCTCCGACGGCATCCTTTTTATAAATTATCTTTCCAATTACCGCCAATGCCCACAGACTGCCTGCTCCGACGGCGATTCCCAAGACGCTTTGTCCCAGGCATCCAAGCCAGGTGTACGCATAATCGGCAAAACAGGGATTGACGGAAGAGCCTAACAGACCCAGCACTACGAGTATGATTGAGAACAGGTCGGAAATCATCATCGTCTTAAAGTCAATAACGCTCATTACAATCATTGTGTAAAGTGCTGGCAATGCGACGAGCAGCCATGGCCAGTAATGGCTCCAGTGTGCGTAAAAAAGCATTGTTATAACACCTGTAAATAGTTCAACAATTGGATATTGTATTGAAATTGGCTGCTTGCAGCTGCGGCATTTGCCACGCAGTATAAGCCAGCTTATTACAGGTATATTGTCATACCATTTTATAGGCGTCTTGCATTTGGGGCAATGCGATGCCGGAAAAACGATTGACTCGTCGTTCGGCAGACGGCAAATGCAGACATTCAGAAAGCTGCCGATTATCATTCCCAGACCGAAAAAAAATATTATTCCAAACATGATCAAATACTCTCAAATTGATAATTACTCATTGAAAACACGGATAAACCCTAAATTTATCGTCTTTATGCGTCATTGAGAGCGATAGCGAAGCAATCTGATTCAGGAACACTCATTTTTTCTATACAACAAAAGATTGCTTCGTCATTCCATTCCTCGCAATGACGAGACAAGGAAGATTTCCTTAACTCCTCACTACTAACTCCTAACTTCTAACTGTAAATTTCTGTAATGAAATTTACAACAATTGCTAACTGCTAATTGGAAACGCAGAAAAAAAACTTTTTCTGTGTTTCCTTACAACTCGCTCCAGGTTATTTCACCGAGATGATCCTTGTGGGAGCAGTTTACGAATATCTTGCCCCATTTTACAGGAACGGTCTTGTCATTGTTGTAAAGCCATCCACCGGCATCGGTTATCTCAGTACCCAGGAAAACCTCGTTGGTGTCAACATGTGTAGTACCGGGAATCTGCGTAGTTGGTATTTCCGGAATATATTTCCCATCCCTGGTAAGGCTTTCAAGATTGTCGGCAGGATAAGACTGATTTTCCGCATAATACACACGCAATGCGCTTCGCAGGCTGGCAAGTCCGGCCTTTGTGTTGGCTTCCTTGGAACGCACAATCAGATCCTTGAATTTGGGTATTGTTATACTGGTAAGAACTGTCGTTATGAGTATAAGGACAATCAGCTCTATCCATGTAAAACCGCTTCTTTGCTTCATTTTGCTTCTCCACAGGGCAAGGAAAAATCCCTGCCATAATATTATATTTTAGTTTTATATTGCGTTTACCGTCAAACGAAAAAAACGAAAACAGCAATATTGACTTGACAATGTGCTTTTTACTAGAATGTATTTATACAGGGGCGTATAGCTCAGTTGGGAGAGCGCCTCGTTCGCAACGAGGAGGTCAGGGGTTCGAATCCCCTTACGTCCACCAAGTAAAAAGCAGCCGAAAGGCTGCTTTTTTTATGCAATGCAATATTATATCTGATATTGGATTCCTCGCAATAAGATATCAAGGAAACTCCGCAATTGCTAATTTCTAATTGCCAATTTGCCTGGCGTATTATGCTAAAATAATATTAGACGGGTTTTGCGTCTGAAATAAGATCTAGCGGGAGAACAGCTATGGCAACAATGATTCCATCGCCTGAAAAGGCTTTATTCAACAACAAAAGCGAAGAGGTTTTTTACCGTTTCTTCAAGAACAGCCCCAAGACAAAGGACTGGACAGTATTCTACTCGTACCGCAAGCGTGTGGCACGTTTCGGCGAGGTGGACTTCATAGCCGTTATTCCAGGCGAGGGCGTGATAGCTATAGAATTGAAAAACATTATCCCGACAAAGATTTCCTCGTCAGAATTTATTTACGATTACAACAATGTACATACAACAGCGGCAAACCCATTCACAAAGCTGCAATATCAGGCCTTGGAAATAAAGAACTTTCTGAGGCAGGATCCGGCGTGTGGAGGAACATTCGTAAGCCACGTTATAATGTTCCCCAAATACAAAAAGGAATTTTCGCATGACATCTGCCGTCGTAGGGAATTTTATCTTAACGCACAATATTTTGATGAGAAAGGTCATCCGACGGAAAAACTGCCGGATTATCTTGTAAACCTGCACCGCAACCAGAAGGAAAACGTGCAATGTCTGCCACCAAAGGACATCAAGGAGGCCATAGAGCATACAATACATCTGCTTACACCTGTCTTTGAGGTGAATGAGCGTGAGGCGGCAATGGATATTGCGGACACTCTGTCCTCACTTAATCAGGATATAGGAATACAGTACAAGATGCTGAAGGATCTTCCTCGTGCCTTGATAAGAGGAGGGGCTGGTACAGGCAAGACATTGATTGCCTTTCAGAAAATAAAGGATGCCCGTGCCGCCGGAATTAAGACTCTTTTTCTGTGCTTCAACAAGCTGCTGGGAGATTCTTTCAAAGAAGCATTCAGAATGTGTTCCGATGTGAAGGCAGGCTGCATTGAGGAATACATGATGCGTGGGGCATCTGCCAACGGTGTAAAATTCTCAAAAGAGGACAAGGCAAGAAAGGATTTTTATTACAAGATACTGCCAGAGGCATTCCTGCAGAATGAATGTAAGAAATATGACCTTCTTGTTGTTGACGAGTTTCAGGATCTGTGTCTGCCCGAATACATAAAGGTTCTTGATGCGTCAGTAAAGGGTGGCCTCAGATCCGGAAATGTATGGCTTCTGAGCGATTTTGAACAAAACATTTTCAACAAGGGTCAGGAGAAAATGACTGACAATTTTGCCGAAAAATACAATTTCGCCGGTTGCAGGATCAATCTTTGCATAAATTACAGGAATCCAAGCTCCATAACAAGACTGGCGGAAAACCTTGTGAACACGGACAATGTTCTTTATGACAGGAGCGCCGTAAGGGCAAGAGGATCTGCCGACGAGATTATAATTTATTCCAATCCGCAGGACCAGCAGGAAAAACTGGAAGTGCTTATTGAAAAGCTGCTATCAAAGGAATGTGGGCATCGCAGAAGCGACATCGTGATTCTTTCCGCCCATTCCTGGAACGCGTCTGACATTTACAAGATGGCGGAAGCGAAGCGTGGATGGGGCAGGCACATTGCCTCGCCGGAAAAGGCCGGGGACAACAATATACGGTTCACATCCGTACACCGTTTCAAGGGATTGGAAGCCAATGTCGTGATAATAACGGATATTGACGACACGAAACCATTTGTGCCGAGCCTTTCCACAGTCCTTTATACAGGCGTGACCCGTGCGAAATACAAGGCAATATTCCTTGTAAGGGATAGGACTGAAAATCATTTCCGCAGCGTATACGAGGAGAAAAAGTAATTAGGGAAACGCAGATAAAGTAATGATTTTTGAAAAACACTACGTCATGCCCGAAATTAGTAATCGGTCATCTCTACGGTGTGCGACGCATAAACTGCAAAGATTCCCACTAACAACCTGCGGGAATGACGGATGGTAGACTTTACCTGTGTTCCATTGGCGGTCAGATATAATGTACAGTTATATCTGACCGCTAGTTATTTTTATTAGTTATAACTAACGTGGTTTTATGATATATTGCTCATTGGAAACGTAGAAAAAACTTACTTTTCCTGCGTTTCCTCAACCCGTTTTTTGAATCTGTTGTAATTCTCGTCGGTGGCACGGAATGTTATCCTTACGCCGTCCTGCACATATTCCGTATTTTTCACCATGCAGCAGGAATAGAGGAAATTGACAAGGCCTTTTCCATCCTGCGGAATGAACTCCGTGTATTCCTTCCAACGCAGGGAAAGTACATCCTCGCATTTGAGCAGCAATTCCGGGATTCCCTCGCCAGTGAGTGCGGAAACGAATATTGGACGCAGACTTACCGGTGCCCAGGCGGACAACCTGTCCTGAACGGCATCACATTTGTTGAAAACGTTTATTATAGGAATATCCTTTACATCTATTTCCCTCAAAGTGGCCTTGACGGACTCATGCTGCATTTTCGCATCGGGAGAGGAATAGTCATGCACATGCAGTATCGCGTCGCAATAATGTATTTCCTCCAATGTTGAGCGGAATGCGGCAACAAGCTGATGCGGCAGCCTCTGAATGAAACCAACCGTGTCCGTGAAAAGTGCCTCTCCTCCTGACGGCAATTTTACCCTCTTTGTGGACGGGTCAAGTGTTGCGAACAGTTTGTCGTCGGCATAAATTCCGTGCCTGTTCTTTGTTATGGCGTTTAGAAAGGTGGATTTGCCAGCATTTGTATATCCGACTATGGCAATCTGCGGCAGGGGAACGGAATTGCGTGCGGAACGCTGAACAGTCCTCTCCCGCCGTATCTCGTCTATCTTGCTTTTGAGATCGCCTATCTTGCCACGCAGTGTGCGACGGTCATATTCCTTTTTCTTTTCCCCAGCCCCCCTGCCGCCGATCATTCCGTGCTGCTGGTCCATTCCCAATCCCTTGCCGGTAAGACGGGTAAGCTCGTAGGAAAGCTCCGCAAGCTGTGCCTGCAATCTGCCTTCCCTTGTCCTTGCCCTTTGGGAGAAAATGTCAATGATTATCCGTGTACGTGTTGAAATTGCGATTCCGCCGAAAAATTTTTCCAGATTCCTTTGCTGTGCCGGGGCAAGCTCCTCGTCAAAAATGACAAGTTCCGCTCCGTTTTCCGTGGCAAGATTTTTTATTTCCTCGGCCTTGCCCTGTCCTATGAATGTTGACGGATCCCATTTCTGTCTTCTGGCTTCCAATGTTGCCACCGGTGTTATTCCGGCAGTTTCCGCAAGACGGGACAATTCCGCAAGGGAGGTTTTCAGATTGTCTTCCTTTGAGTTTTTCAGGCTTGCTGAAACCAATATCGCTTTCATGCTGGCTGATTCTGATGAGCTTCCTGTCTGACAAGTTGTTCCGCGAGGTTTTCAGGATTGTATTCCTCCGGCGAGGAAAGCTCCATTATGTTTATGTTCCTGTACCTGCCAAACCAGGTGTTCTGTCTTTTTGCGTAGGAAAGGGACACATTTACAATAAGCTGTATTGTATCCTTTTTCGGGCGGATACCCCTGATGTAGTCCAGCATTTCCGGATAGCCAAGGGAACGCAGTCCGGGACAGTCGCATGGATAGCCCTCTTTTAGCAGCTGCCTTGTTTCCTGTTCCCATGCCTCAAAATTGCGATTTGTGCGTTCCTTTATACGCTCCTGCAGTATTTCCTTTTTCCATTTCAGGAATATGAACGTACCTTCTTTCGTAGGCATTGTGTTGAAGAATTTTCCGCTCCATACCTTTGACGCTGGACGGCCTGCCAGACGGGAAATCTCTATCGCCCTGATTACCCTCTGAACATTGTTCACAGGGATTTTGGCGGCGGTTTCCGGGTCTATGGCCTCCAATGCGGCATGGAGGGCGGCACGTCCCTTTTCCGTGGCTATAAGGTTAAGCTCCGCCCTGATTTCCGGATTCGCAGGAGGCAGCTCGTCCAATCCGTTCCAGAATGACTGAATGTACATTCCAGTGCCGCCCGCTATGATGGGCAGATGTCCCCTGCCGATTATTTCCTGCATTATCTTTTTTGCAGAGGAGACATAAGTACCTGCATCATAGGTAACCATGGGATCGGCAAAGTCAACCAGATGATACGGTATACCCTCAACGTAATATGTCCTTGTACCGTCATCAGAAGAACGCCATTCCCCTGACGGCTTGGCAGTGCCTGCGGCAAGTTTCGTGAAAATCTGCTTTGAATCGGCAGAAATAATCTCACCCCCTGCCAATCTTGCGATATACAGGGCGAGATCCGTCTTACCGGAGGCATTGGCCCCCATTATGGTTATGGGCTTCAACATCAACTGATATTACTTCTGTTCCTTGAAAAGGGAATCGTCCTTCTGCGGCTTGTTGCACAGGCCATTTGCCTTGCAGGTCTCGGAACAAACGTCGGGCAGTTTGAGCTGGAAGCGTGTATCGCAGTCGGCAAAATCCTCGGCCATGTCATTGATGGTCTTCTTGTCCTCCTCGCTAATGGAGGTGAAGGCTATGCCGGTCATAAACACTCCGCTTTTTTCCTTGATCCAGGCTATGCGGCCAGTGACGGGGAATCCGTTCTTCATTCCGGCAAGCTGCAAGATGATGTTCAGTTCCTTGGACTTGGGAGGCAATGCGAATGTGATCAGCCTCATGCCACCGGCAGAAAGATCAGCCAGTATGGCAGGCTGAGGGCTGGTCTTGCCGTCCGCATCTTCCTTGAAAAATTCAATTTCCACAGGTTCCAGTATGCCATTGAGCATAGGCAGTCGCACATGGGCGCGTCTTTCCTTTATAACCTTGTTTTTCTTGTTCATAATAGCACCTTTCCAAATAAAGTGTTTTTCCCGGTAGACATTATTTTTACGCGCATAATGCTGCCAGGACTGACTTCCACGTCAGACCGTACGGCCATGTTTGACGATGACCTGCCAAAATCCGGCGTTTCAAACATCACTTCTTCTATTTTAGCAATTCTTGATGTCAAAATGATACGGGATTTTTCCTTTACGGCGTTCAAAAGCCTTTCAAGACGGTTTTCCGTTATTTCCTGCGGTATGTCAGCGGCCATTTCCGGCTTGTCCGTCCTCGGAGAATATTTGAAGCAATATGCGGAAGAGAATCCAGCCTCGTCAACAAGCCGCAATGTTTCCTGAAAATCCTCTTCCGTCTCCCCCGGATAGCTTACAATGAAATCCGTGGTAAACGCTATATCCGGCAATTCAGCCCTTATTTCGGCAAGAAGATCCAGATATTTCTGATGAGTATATCCCCGCCGCATAAGTTTCAATATACGGTCAGAGCCAGATTGAACAGGAAGATGTATATGCCTGGCAAGTTTGGGATTTTCCTTCAGAATCCTTATGAAATCCTTGTCAAAATACAGAGGATGCGGACTCATGAAACGCAATCTTTCCAATCCGGGCAGATTCAAAATCTCTTCAAGCAGATTTGAAAAGGAACAGTTCTCAGTCCTGTATGAATTTACAGTCTGCCCCAGAAGCACTATTTCCTTCGCTCCGGCGGCAATCTTCCTTTTCGCCTCATTCAGTATATGCTCTTTTGGAAGAAATACGGCAGGGCCTCTTACCGCAGGAACAATGCAATAACTGCAACGATGTGAACAGCCACGCATTATTGTCACATAAGAAGTGAACGGCGAGCGGTATATGTTTTGCGACAATGACGGATCTTCCGCAATATCCATGGCAGGATAGTATCTGTCTACCGCGTTTTCAAAAGAATCAATCTTTTTCGCTCCTACAACCTCGTCAACGAAAGGAAAACGTTTTTTGATTTCCCTCGCTCCCAGTCTTTGAGCGGCACAGCCAGCTACAAACAGTTTGCCGTCAGGATGTGCCGCCTTCCAATGTTTCAGGCTGCCTATTTTTGAAACCGCCTTGTCTTCCGCAAGCTGACGCACCGTGCAGGTGTTTACCAGCACGACATCCGCCTCCGCCAGTTTTTCAGTAAGGAGGAATCCGTGCCGCCGGAAAATACCGGCCATAAGCTCCGAATCCGCCTCATTCATCTGGCAACCGAAAGTGACAATATGCAGCTTCATAACGAAATAATTAAGGCAATTTCCACAATTGCTAATTGCTCATTGCTAATTGTAAAAGCATATAAAGTCAATGTTTTTTTGCGTCATTGCGAGCGGTAGCGAAGCAATCTAATTCGGGAACTCCATTTTTTCTATTCAAAAAAGATTGCTTCGTCGCTAATGCTCCTCGCAATGACGATATGAGGAAATTTACACAATTGCTAATTGCTAACTACTCACTACTAACTTCTAACTAAGGGAACGCTAGTTTTCAGCGTTTGCCCAATTCGTTTATAATCTCCTCTGCGGCGGAGAATATGCCTTCAAGATGTTTCTCGTCCTTGAAGCTCTCCGCATAAATCTTGTACACGTTTTCCGTGCCGGAAGGCCTTGCGGCGAACCAGCCGTCCGCAGTGCTTACCTTTACGCCTCCGAAAGACGCTCCATTTGACGGGGCCTTTGTCTCAATCTTTGTTATCTCGCTGCCTGCCATTTCCCTGGACTTTATGCTTTCCGGGGACAGGCTCTTTAACAGTTTTTTCATTTCAGGCGTGCAGGGAGCGTCATGCCTTGCATAGAACGGCCTGCCGTATTTTTCCGTCAGATCATCATAGTACACGGATGGATTCTTCCCGCATTTTGCCGTTATTTCGCCTGAAAGCAGTGAAAGTATTATTCCGTCCTTGTCCGTACTCCAGGCACTGCCGTCAAGACACAGGAATGAAGCACCGGCACTTTCCTCTCCGCCAAATCCGAGAGAGCCGTCCATAAGGCCGATGACGAACCATTTGAACCCTACCGGCACTTCAACGAGGCGGCGCCCCAGTCCGGCGGCAACCCTGTCTATGATTGAGCTGGAAACAAGTGTCTTGCCCACTCCGGCATCCTTTTTCCAATTATTCCTGGTTCTGAAAAGGTAGTCAATGGCTACGGAAAGATAATGATTGGGCTGCATAAGGCCATGTGTCTTTGTAACAATTCCGTGCCTGTCATAATCCGGATCGCAGCCGAAGGCAACCTCAAAACTGTCCTTCAATCCAAGCAATCTCTGCATCGCGTATTTTGAGGACGGATCCATGCGTATCTTGCCATCCCAGTCAGCAGTCATGAATTTGAAGCTGGTATCAACGTCCTTGCTTATTATTTTCAGGTTTACCTTGTAATAATCCGCAATCTCCCCCCAGTAATTTACGCCTGATCCGCCAAGAGGGTCAACTCCCAGGGTTATTCCGGACTGCCTTATGGATTCCATATCAACGACATTGCAAAGGCCAAGCACATAATTATGCCTAAAATCGTAAGTATGCGTCGTTGATGCGATCAATGCCTGATTGAATGGCACTCTTTTTACGCCTGCGAGATTGTTTTCCAGGTATTTGTTGGCAGCATCCTGTATTACGGAAGTGATTGACACGTCCGCTGGCCCTCCGTTTGTAGGATTGTACTTGAATCCTCCGTCCGTAGGCGGATTATGCGACGGGGTTATGACAATTCCGTCCGCAAGTCCGGTCATGCGTCCGGCATTGTAGGACAGTATCGCATGGGATATTGACGGTGTCGGTACATAGTCATTGTCCGCAATCATTGTCTCAATGCCGTTTGCCGCAAGCACTTCCAATGCTGTCTCAAAAGCCGGTCTGGAAAGGGCATGTGTGTCATAACCCATAAAGACTGGCCCTGTTATCTTCTCCTTTTTCCGGTAATCGCATATTGCCTGCGTGATTGCAAGTATATGGCTTTCGGTAAATGACGACTTCAGGGAAGTTCCCCTGTGGCCTGACGTTCCGAATGAGACCCTGCAACCGGGGTCGGAAATGTCCGGCTTTTCGGAATAGTACATTTTCAAAATCCTGTCTATATCGGGCAACCTGTCTTCCGGCAGATGTTTGCCGGCAAATTCATGTATCTGCATATCTTCCTCTCAAAAATCGTCAATTCCGCCTATGAAAGGCATTTGATTATAGGGTTATTATACATTTTTTACTTATAATGCTGAAATGTCCCTTATTTTTCAATTTTACCACTGTAATCCATTATTCCGCCAATGTCTGTTATGTTCACATATCCGTAGGAGACAAGTTTTGCCGCCGCCTTCTTGCTGCGTACGCCGCCACGGCAGTATACAAACACAGGCTGCGTCTTTGACTGTATCATCTCAGCGGAATTTCCCTGGGTGATTGTTTCCATCGTAAGCAGTTTTGCGCCCGGAATATGTCCTGCCGCATATTCATCGTCATGCCGGACATCCAGCAGAACCGGCTTTTCATTCTCCTGCAGATTTTCATCTGACAAAAGCTGATTGTAAAGGGCAAGTCCCTGCTCCATGCCTACTGTCCTGAATGTAGCATTTTCCTCATTATTGCCGCTGTTTCTGCCACGTGATATTGCGAAAACGGCTATTATTGCGATAGTGGCGAAAATCAAGATATTCTTCATAATTTGTTCCCCTTGTTCTTTCCCTTATGCTCCATTTGCCAGGTTATAACATTTCTCGCAATGGCCTCTTCCTGAACATCGTCTTTTTCGGGTTCGGCATCGGAGATTCCAGTGCTTGTCAGGCTTCTTATTTCAGCAGGTTTGAATCCTGATAGTCTTCTTTCAACCGCATTTCCTCTAAAGAATGTAAGGCAAAGCAAAATCCCCTTCAAGGCCGTTGTTGCGGAAACAGTTGCCCAGATACCCTTAGTGCCGAATCCCATTGTTATTGCCAGAAAATACGCTATCGGCAGTCTGCCCAATGTAAGCGGCAAGGATATGTACATATAGGATTTGGAAAGTCCAAGGCCGTTCAGTGAGCCTTGGAAAAGAAGCTCCCAACCGAGGAAAATCTCTCCCAGTCCGACAATGAAAAGATAATCAGCCGCATGACGGACAACTCCCGGATCAGGATTGAGCAGTCCCGCAAGTATTTCCGGGATAAAGATAAAGCATGATACAAACGGAACAAGCCACAATGTCAGTATCTGGCAGCCGCGTCTTACCAATTCCCTGACATGGGCATAATCACCTCTTCCGTAAGCCTGTCCTACCAATGCGGCCATTGCGATTGAAAAGCCCATTCCAATGTCATAAGGAAAATCCTCGCATGTAAAGCATACACGGATGGCAGCAATTGGCTCCATTCCGAAACGGGATATTATCGGGGTCATCAATGGGTATACGAATGACCATACAAAGGCAGTACAGCCCGCCGGAAAACCTATTGACAGTATCTTGCGGGCATTGGCCAATCTTGGAATACGGATAAGCACTTTTAGCGGCGAAATGTACCCTCTGCGACGCAAATACACAAACTGTGCGACAAGACCGCATATTTCCGCTATTCCGCTTGCGATTACCGCTCCCTTCACGCCCATGGCATATCCTGTGCCATAACCGAGAATAAGTACGGGGTCAAGAACCATATTCACAACAACTGCCGCTGCCAAAATTGCGACATTGGTCTTTGTATCGCCGTAGGCATTAAAGACATTTGTGAAAACCTGTGAGAGGTAATAAAAAGGATAAAACAGCAGGAACGTGTTTATGTACACGGAGGCATTGGCCATCGTATTGTGTTCCAGCCCCATAAAGCGAAAGATAAAGCCGGAAGAAAAAAACATTAAAAGGCCTATTATCGCGGCGGCGGCAAGGCTTAGCCATGATGCCTCATGTGCTATGCGTCGTGCCAATTTCAGTTTTTTCGCACCGAATGATTGTGCTATAAGGCTGTTCGCACCTACGGTTGTCACATTCATTGCGGCAAAAATCAGCCATGCCAGAAAGCCGCCGCTGCTACAGCCTGCTACGGCATCAGTTCCGACCCTGCCTATCCAGAACACGTCGGTAATGTCAAAAAGAATAAATACAATAAACCCCGCGAACGCAGGCAGGGCTATATTGTATATTTCCTTGTCAATAGGCCGATAAAAAAAACTCATTGCTAATGGAAAACGAGTTTCGTTCCAAATGGCGAAAAGCTAAGCACCGCGAGTTTGAAGCACTGTATTCCCCATGGTATGCCGATTATTGTTATGCACCATATAAGGCCTGCCATGGCATGTGCCAGGGCAAGTTCCCATCCGCAGAAAATAATCCATATTATATTCGCTATCGGATGTGCCATAAAGTCCTCATGCACCTCAGTTCCAAATGGCCATGCGGAAAGATTTGCGATCTTGAAGCACTGTATTCCAAAGGGAATTCCGATTATTGTCATACAGCACAATACACCGCCAGTGGCCCAGGCAAGCCAGGACCACAGCCCAGTAAATACAAACCAGAATATATTCAAAATAACTGACATAACAAACTCCATTCACCAAACCACAACCTCACAACTATTTTGTATGCAGGCGGGAGATGGTTAAGGAAATTTACAACAATTGCTAATTTCTAATTGCTCATTGACAACTGGAAACGCTGAAAAGATATTTTTCAGCGTTTCACTGATCAGTGGTTTCCGCCTTCCGATTTTCTGCCGAACGGTTTTTTCCCAAATGGCCTGCCGCCGGGCTTGCCGCCGAATTTGCGTCCAGGCTTGCCAAAGCGTCCTCCGGGTCTGCCTCCAAAGGGTTTTCTGCCAGGTTTGGAATCCCTGCCAGTTCTTTTGTCTCCATCTTTACGGAATGGCTTGTCCTCGCGTCTTGGACGGTCAAATTTCGGTCTGTCTCCGAATGGGCGGCCTTCCTTTTTGAATCCTTCCCGACGGAATGACGGTTTTCTGCCTTCCTTGCCATCTGCGGAATCCCTTTCACGGCGGCCCTGACGGGATTTTCCCTCACCACGTCTTATGCGGCGGCCTTCAACCTTTCCGCTGTTTATAAGACTGCGTATGTAATCCAGACGGATCTTATCCAGCTCCTTTAGACGCAGTATTGCATCGCGGCTGCCGAAAATTTCTTTTGCCTCGTTGTAATATTTGCGTGCCATACGGTAATCACGCATCTGCACGGCCTCGTCTCCCAGTTCCAAAAGACGGATTATGTTGCGTTCACGCAGGCTTTTGCGGCGAGGCGGCTCTTCCGGCGACTGTTCCGCATTTTCTTTTCCGTTTTCTGTTCCATCTGCCGTTTTCTCTTCAGGGATCATCGTATCCTCTTCTGACGGAATTTCAGCATTTGCTGAATTTGCCTCGCCAGTTTCAGATATTTTCTGCAAATCATCGTCCGTGCCGTCCGTTTCCTGCGGCTTTGGCTCTGGCGGTTCGCCTTTGCTTATTGTCCAATGAATGTTTGGTTTTTTTATTTTTGGGTCATTAGGGT
>R20__coassemble_1424_pt1 | contig 13221 bp, 5 predicted proteins | sample R20__metabat2_high_PE_044 | metagenome-assembled genome bin R20 | reverse complement strand
CAATTGCTCATTGCTAATTGCTAACTGGAAACGAGCGAGCAGTACCAGCCCTGTATTTTCACCGTGCCTATTGTTAGTTCCGGGCTGCCGAGAGACAGGAATCTTTCCATAGCCTTGCCGCTTAATCCAGGTGTTTTTTTTGAAATATTGATTGTCTTCGCAGGAACTGTAAGTCCCAGTCCCAATGCCTTCATGACGGCCTCTTTTCTCGTCCAGGCCATTATGCCATATTCATTTGTAAATTCAGGCAATTCATCGGGATTGAAATAATCATTTAGCCATGCGATGGAATGAGGCCTTGTCTTTTCCAAATCCAGGCCTATGGCTTTTCCGTATGAGAATGCCGCCGCCGCAAGTCCTACGCTGTGAGTAATGCTGACAAGATATCCGTCGCACAATGGACGGTGATACTCGTCGTAAGAAACCGTCATTGACCGCATTTCTGTTCCATATACTGCGGAAATTATGCGTTTTGCGGACAATCTTCCGGCACACCATTCTTTGCGGCGTTTTTCCGATTTGAACGATCGCATCAATTCCATCTCGTCAGCAGACAGGAATGTTTCCGGCGGCGGCATTGTATTTATAGACATGAATGACAATATTGTCCTCCCACGCAGGCTGATAAGAATGCCGTTTTCCGTAGTATTCGCTATCTGTTCCGATAATCCGGAAATTTCCTCAAATAAATTAATGGAGATCATGTTGCTCATTGATAATGAAACACAGAAAAGTCAAAAATACTCTTTTTACACGTCATTGCGAGCGGTAGCAAAGCAATCTGATTCAGGAAACTCTGCTTTTTTATACAACAAAAGATTGCTTCGTCATTTCATTCCTCGCAATGACGAGATAAGAAATTTACAATAATTGCTCATTGCTAATTGTGATTTTAAGCAACTCCACAACTTCTAACTACTCACTCCTAACTTCTAACTTGAAACGCAGAAAAATTGCCTTTTTCTGCGTTTCCTCAAAAATCTGGCTTTCGCCAGATTTTTATCACAGTTCCTTCGTCGGCATCATGCTGTAGCCCTGCATTTCCGCCAGTAGCCTGTACTTGCCGTCAAATGCCCATGCGTCGTAAACAGAAACATTGCCTTCATCTGTTTTTTCCGTAAGCCGGCCCAGGACATAAAACTCATTTGGAACGGTCATTTCCGGATTTATCAACGCGGTCCTTATAGACATTGGCAGGTAAATCATGTTCTCGTATTTAAGATCACGCCAGGCACAGCACTGGAACATTGCCTCAAACACAAGCGGCATAAAGAACATATCCTTTTTTTCCTGCCATAGAGTCTTTTCCGGCAATTTTGCCATTGCGAAAACAGTTTTCTCGTCGCAACTAATTATGCCGTCAAGCACCCTCATTCTAGGTCCTTGGAAAAAGCTGTCATAAATTTCCGTCCTGTCAGCCTTATACTGCGAATCGGACGGTATCTGCGGCTTTTCCTGGGCTATCCAGCGGCTATTGACACTGTCGGAACTGTATGCTCCAGTAAAATGGGACACAGCGTCGTGTTTTCTGCCATTGATCCCGTTAGATTCCGTCTGAACGGACATTCTTAATATTCCGTCGGGAGATTCAACAGCCTTTGTAATAACCTCTGCCTCAGGCCTTTGAGGGAAGATCTTGATCGGGTATCGGAAATGTATGTCCCTAAGATTGTCAGGACGCTGTCCCCGCATTTTGCATACGGCCTCGGCAAAACCCTCCAAACCCATTATGCCGGGAATGTATGGATTTTTTCCGACGACATGATCTTCAAGATAGGGGTCAGTTGGCACTGAGTATGTTTTCAGGGCTATAAGGTCATGCCCACGGTTGAATTGCTGAATGTATGGCAGCAATGGCAAGTCCATGCTGCTGTTTCCCCTGAATCCCGGATTGTATGAAAGCTGATGATCCGTATCTATGCTGCCAAGGGCGGCGGAGAAAATAACTTCAGGACATTTTCCGTAAACAATCTCGTCAAGCATGGCCTGCATTCCCTCTTCGGGAGAAAGGAACTCCACACCGCAGCCCTCCAGGTATTTGCGTACGCTTTCCCTGGTACTCATTCCAATATCACTGAATGCGGACATATCCGCCGCGACCGCCCTAATGCCTTTCTTGTGCAGTTCATTTGCAAAAGAAGACAGATACGCCGAGGCAGCCGCATAATCGCATTGTCCCAGATTGCCAAATCTGCCTATTACGGAAGATGCGAATGCGAAGAATCCGCCCGGTCTTACAACGCCGTGTTTCCACAAGGTGATTGCGGAGGCAGCCTTTACGGCAAAAACCTGCGAAAATTCCAATGCGGTCTTGTCCTCGATACGGTGAGAATGTTCAATTCCTGCAAAATGAACAAGACCATCCGCAATGCCATGATCGGAAAGAATCTGCTCCAGTGTTTCCCTGAAAGACGAGCCATCCGAAATATCGCATTTGTAATAGACGGTATCCGGGCAGATCGCCTTGATCTGATCCAGATTCCTTTTCAGTTCCGCACTATGAAGTCTTTTCCTGTATTCGGTTTCCAGTTCCACCGGCGTGACTGAATGGTCAGGCGAGGCGGCAAGCATTTCCGGATAAAGCGTCTCGTTCTTCCAACGGTTCTTTTCCGTCTCGCTTAGATCCACAAGTGCCGAATTCTGCACATCAGGCGACATCTTGCCTATTATGATCGGAATCGCACCGTGCTGCTCTGCCATCATTTTCGCAAAAACCGCCCCAAGACCTCTTCCGCCGCCGGTGATTATCACCTTCTTGCCTTTGAGATCCAGTGGATTTTCCTTTTTCAGGATATCTGGGTTTGCAATCATGGCATAACGTTTGCCGTCCTTGAATGAAACAGCCACACGGCAATCTGAATAAAGCAGCTCATTCATTGTCTTGCGTACCTTGTAATCATTCTTTTCAGATGGGGCAAAGTCAATAATCTTCAGCAATGTGTTTGGAAGTTCCTTTCTCAGACACAATGACATTCCGTATATAGCACCGTAAATGGGATCAAGCACTTCCCCATCATTGCCTGCATATCCAAATGAGCCATTCGCCGTGGTAACAATAGCAAGGAATGATTTTTTATCACTCTGATTCCTTTCAAGAATAGGCTTGAATACCTTGACGGCAAGGAACAGAGGACAGGCATAATGCAGAAGATCCGTCATGGGTCTGGTGTCAGAATCCAATGTCTTCTGAATACAGCCATTGAGGTATATTATGCCGGACACGTCGTTATGACTGCTGGCAAACGCACGGAATGACATTTCCATATCGTCAGGATTTGAACTGTCATACTGTATCGCATCTTTCAGCTTGTTCTTCTTCGTAGTGAATACGAATGACGGAATATACCTTTTCTTCAGCTCGCCACGGAATGTCTTGGCAAGATTTATGTCCTCGGAAATAATTATAACAGGCTTCTTGTATGGAAGGCTGAAAATATTTTCCTGGTCGGAAACCGCCTGTATTATTTCCGGAATATACCTTATATGACGGACAGGAATAGGATCTGCCTGTTCATTTTTCTGATGATTTATGACATTTTCAACAGATTTGTCGCCTTTTTTTACAATATTTTCAGTACTTTCCGACGAGATTATTTTTTCATCTTTTTGCACATTTTCGGCGGAATTTTCAGTAATTATTACTGTTTTTTCCACATTTTCCGATGAAATTTCAGCATTTTCCTCTGTTTTTTCCTCATTATCTGACGAAATTCCAATTTTTTCTATTTTTTCGGTTGAAATTTTGTCGTTTTCAACATTATTTTCAGCATTTTCAGTCGTTTTTTCGCTGTTTTCAGCCAGATTTTCCGTCTTTGCCTCTTTCTTATCGGAAGAATCAGCCTTGACTTCTTCATTTGCGACAACTTTAGCCTCGGATTCTGTTTTTTCAGGCGATACCTTATTGTCGTCTGATCCAGATTCCCTGACTACGGAATTATTGTCATCAGAATCCTGTTTTTCAGGCAAAACAGAAACTTCCGATTCCAAAGAATCGGTTGTTTTCTGACCGTCCGCAACCTTGTCCTCTGACGGAGACTGGACTGTTTCCGTATCAATTACGTTTTTTTCAGATGAGGCCGGCTCAGGGTCGGATTCTGGTTCCTTTTCCCCCTCCGTGCTGGGCTGCTTGTGTGCAGAATGTTCCCTCGGAGTGCCGTTCTGGTTTTCCAGGACAAATTTTATGCAATGCCTTATCGTCGGGTAATCCTTGATTGCTCCGCTATTGTCCGCTGGGAGCTTGTATTTCTCACGCAGAATGGCCAGTATTTCCGCCTGCTTTATCGTGTCTATACCGAGATCCGCCTCCATGTCAAGATCCAGTTCCAGCATTTCCTTTGCATAACCAGTCTGCTCAATGAAGAGGTCAATTATCTGCGTCGTGATTTCCTCTTCGGTAAGAAGTTTTACTGTTTCAGGCTGCACAGGAGCGGCATTTACGGCAGGATTTTCTTCTTTTTTCTGCGGAATTTCTTCCGTTTTTGCCTGTTGCGTCTTTGTTTCAGGCTGAATCTGGTCTTCCGTGTCATTTTTCGCAGGAATTTCCGGCTTTGCTACATTTTCCGCGACGGATTCGGACGGAACTCCGGTCTGTTTCTCAAAAACGTATTTTATGCAGCTGTTTATGGTCGGATAATCCTTTACTGAAACATTTCCGTCGGCAGGAATGGCATATCTTTCACGAAGTTCGGATAGAATTTCTGCCTGCTTTATCGTATCTATGCCGAGATCCGCCTCCATGTCAACGTCAGGTTCAAGCATTTCCTTTGGATAACCTGTCTTTTCAATGAAAAGGGCAAGAATCTCGTCGGCAATCTGCTGTTCAGTCTTTTTTACGATATTGGCAGATTCCGCCTTTTTTGCCGGGATTTCCGCTATCTTTTCCGTTTTAGGCTCTGTTTTTTCAGTCTTTACTACATTTTCTGTCTTTTTTTCGGATTTTGCGGCATTTTCGGCAGGAATTTCAACCTTTTTTATTGTTTCAGGAGCTTTTTCCTCTTTTTTTGACGAAATTTCAGGCTGTTTCGCAATGGATTCTGTCTTTTTTTCGGCAGATTTTTCAGAGGAAGCCAATTTTTTGATTTTTTCCTGCAAGTCTGCGACGGTATTAAGCAGATCCGCAAGCTGCTCCGGAGTTATTCCAGCCTTGTTTTCCGGTGTCTTGGGCGTTTCCGGTGGAACTGCCGGCTTTTCCTGCTCCGGCTCTACATCCCTGCCTCCGGCGGCAAAACCTGTGGCAACATTCGCCAATGCCCAGTTGCGATAATAGGAATTGTAATGTCTCTCGCCGCTGATTGGCTCTTTGCCGTTCCAGTCAACAGGAATGCCGAGGGCGGTCATATTGGCGAGCATATCGCCAAATTCAATGATTCCACCCCTCTTCGGGTGATTGGATGCGAGAATGGTCACATCGGTCTTGTCTTTAAGTGTGGCGGTGGCGAATCCGGTCAGAACTCTCTTCGGGCCGCACTCAATGAACGTTCTTACACCGAGATCGTACATGTGTTCCAGCTGTTTTATAAATTCAACCGGGCTGGCTATCTGCTGCACGAGAATGTCATAAATGCCCTGCTTGTCATTAGGATAGAAATCAGACGTTACATTTGAAAGAATCGGCAATGACGGCAGGTTTATCGGAATTTTTTGCAGGAATGACCTGTACGGGACCATCGCCGGAGCCATGATTGCCGAATGGAATGCGTGTGATACGGCTATTTCACCGGCCTCAATACCCATTGCCTTGAAATGAGCTATCGCATCAATGACTGCCTTTGTCTCTCCGGCTATGACGGTCTGTGTCGGGCAGTTCTTGTTGGCTGAAACGACATATCCGCTATTTAGCTTGGCAAGCTCCTCGTCCACCTTGTCGCAGCCCATGGCAACGAATGCCATCTTGCCCACGTCGGCGACATTGATATTGCTCATTTCCTTGGCACGATCCGTGACCGCGCGAAGGCCGTTCTCAAACGTGAAAACGCCTGCCGCCGTGGCCGCCGCATACTCTCCGAGGCTGTGGCCTATTGCCATGTCCGGCTTTATTCCATATTCGCACAAAAGACGGTACATCGCTATGTCCGCAGTCATCATTGCTGGCTGCGTCAGCTTGGTCTGCCTTATGGCATCCTCACGACGCTGCAATGCGGCCTTGTCCTCTCCGGGCTTGGACCAGATCGCCTCTGTCAGCTTTACGCCGATCATGCGCATCATTATGGAATCGGCCTCGTCAAAGGTTTCCTTGACCACACGGTATTTTGCCGCAAGATCACGGAGCATGTTGACGGATTGAGAACCCTGTCCGGGGAAAAGCAGTCCGACCTTGGCCTTGTTCTGCTTGGTAATGAATGGATAAATCTGTTTCAGCTTGAACTGCGTCAGAGGGGCTTCCCACTGTTCGGGATTTGCCTTTTTCGCCAGAATTTCCGCCTTGTCGCAGAAATCCTTCGCACTTTTCGCAACTATTGAAACACCGAATTTCTTCTGCGGCCTTGCCATTGACTGCTGTGCGTAAACCGCAAGAGGGTATTGCGACGGCATACGGGAGAATATTTCCCTGGCCTCCCTCTGTGCCGCACGGATTACATCGGCAGGAGTGTCGCCCCATATCGTTATTGCCTCTGGCTGTAATTTGTCAAAAGGCATACAGGGATCTTCCTTGACCATTGCTGGGCTGAAATAGCCCTCCGGGCCGGGTTCTTCCCTGCCAACGAAATGATCCTGATCCCTGCCTGTGTATTCCTCCATAAGGACATGGAAATTCGTACCGCCGAATCCGAATGCGGAAACTGCCGCACGACGAAGTCCCTCTTCCTTTTTCCATTCGGAGGATTTCTTTATTACATAAAATTTTTCAAGATTTATTGCCGGATTTTCCTTTTCGCAGTTTATTGAGCCGGGCAGCACCTTTTTGGAAAGTGCCAATGCCGTCTTTGCAATGCTGACCGCCCCTGCGGCGGATTTGGCATGGCCTATCTGTGATTTTACCGATGTGAGGCCGATTTTCTTCCCTTCCGGCAGGAACGGTGAGAACTCCTCGTCCAAGACCTGAACTTCTGCCGCGTCGCCGACCTTTGTTGCCGTACCATGTGCCTCAATGAAATCAATGTCTCCGGGAGTGAATTCAACCTGCGAGAATGCGTGTTCAATAGCAAGTTTCTGCCCTTTGGGATTTGGGGCGGCAATGCCCTTGCCCTTTCCGTCAGAGGAAGAGCCAACCGCATCAATCAGCGCGTAAATCTTGTCGCCGTCCCTTTCAGCGTCTGAAAGGCGTTTGAGAATGTATACGGAAACAGCCTCCGCCAATACAAATCCGTTTGCCCGCTCGTCAAAGGCGAATGAGCCGTCCGCGGACAATGCCCCCATCTTGCTGAAACGGACAAATGCCGTGGGCTGTGTCATATCGTCAGCCCCGCCGGTAATCACCGCATCAAACTTATGCTCACGCAGACCGGAAACGGCATAATCCAGTGCGGCGAGGGAAGACGCGCAGGCCGCATCCGTAGTGAAATTCGGGCCATTGAGATTGAAAACATTTGCTATGCGTCCAGCAATGACATTGGAAAGCTCGCCAGGCAGGGTATCGCCGTTGATTGGCTCTGCAATTGTCGCCACCTTTCCGTCATATTCCCTTATGATTGCCGTCTGCTGCTCCGAAGAAAGATTCGCGAATGACGGACATTCCTTCAGCATTTCCTCAATCTTGAAACGATAGACACGGAAATCGTTCTTGTCCTTGCGTATTGGGCCTAATGAATTGCCGAAAACAGCGGCAACCCTCGCCGTCTGGAAAGGCTTTTTGTCATATCCTGCATCCTGCAAGGCCTCATGGGAGGCCTCAATTGCCATCTGCTGCAGACGGGAAATATGCCTTGCGGTCATCGGCGGTATGCGGTACTTTACGGAATTGAACTGGAATCCCTCTATGAATCCGCCAATCTTCGTGTAGGTCTTGTCCTCCGCCTTTCTATCGGGGGAGTAATAAATGGAACTGTCCCAATGGCTTTTTGGAACTTCCGTTATGCAGTTCCGGCCATCCAGTACATTCTGCCAGAATCCGTCCCTGTTCAAAGCCTTGGGGACAATCATTCCTATACCGATAATCGCAATTTTCTCTTTCTTCATAAAATCCTTAAAAAATGCCTTTTGGTTTTTGCCCGGAAAACAGCTCCGGAACATAAAGCGGCATACAATTTTATTTTACAAAATATGCAAATTACAAAAAAATCTTATAAATTCTGCTTTAATTTGGTAAAATATTCGTAAATGAAAATAAAATTCTGGGGCGTTCGCGGTTCATTACCTTCGTGTGGCTCGTCATTCGTGAAATATGGCGGTCATACATCCTGCTTGGAGCTGAGATCCAAGGACAATAGCCTTCTGGTCATAGATGCTGGTACTGGAATAAAGGATTTGGGGCTTTCACTTAATGGGAACTTTCCAGAAACCATAAAAATGCTGTTCACCCATTCGCATACAGACCACATATTCGGTTTTCCCTTCTTTTCTCCAATATATAGGAAAGGAATACATATAGATATGTACTGCGGCAATTACTTCAGCGGACCTGTCAGGGAAATAGTAATGCGTTTCATGCAGCCCCCTTTCTTCCCTGTGAAATTTGAAAACATCTCGGCCAAATTTGACTTCCGTCTACTTAATAAGGAAAGCACCGTTCTTTCTGGCATAAATGTAATGCCGATTGAGATAAGCCATCCTAATGGAGGCCTGGGCTTTCGTTTTGAAGAGGACGGCAAAAGTGCCGTATTCCTTACAGACAATGAATTAAGATATACTCATCCAGGTGGCCTTTCCTTTGACGGATATGTTGATGTGTGCCGCAATGCGGATCTGCTTATACACGATGCCCAGTATTCGGAAGAAGAATATAAGAACCATGTAACATGGGGACATTCCACTTTTGGACAGGTAATAGAGCTTGCCGAGAAAGCCCAGGTGAAACAGGTTGTATTCTTCCATCATGATCCTGAAAGGACAGACGGGCAGCTAGATGAATTTGTAAGGCATTACAATGATATACTACAGAAAAAAGGATCTGCGATACGTTGCCAGGCGGCCCAGACCGGACATGAAATAATCCTATAAGGTGTACAAATGTTCTCCTTTTTTACAAAACTGCCAATATTCATACAGGTACTGCTGCTCATAGCGGCATTATCCATATTGGCCGCGACAATCATAATCAGCAGAAAAGTAGGCAACAGGCACAGAAACGAGAAAACAGATGGAGACCCATCCCTTACATTCCTTTTTGGCAAGGAAAATGACGATTTTTCAAAAGAAAAAAGCTCTGTACTAAAGGAAATCCCGCAAAGGATATGGCAGGATCTTTCGCATTTTGTCGCAAATCTTTTCAAGCCAAACCAGTATTCCGACACTGAGGGCGACAGTGCCTATTCAAACGAGGAAGAACGGAAAATGCTTGAAAAGGTACAGCAGGAAGAAGGTTCCACCTATTCAATGCCAGAGGAGATTGAGCAAAAGACGGAAGTTGTTGAAACCGTTGCTCCTGACGCGGAAAATGAGGAGAAAACCGACGACAATCCCTCTGATTTCAAGGAATATGCAAGACTGGAGACAGAAAACAACGTTCAATTTGACCTGGAAACGGCAAGAAATGACTATATTGAGGCAAGAAAGGCGGCAAAAAAACGAAAAAAACAAAGAAAGATGCCAGTTGGGGAATCAGCTCTTTCAGACGAGGAGGCATCCTTGACAATATCAATGCTACAGGATCTTATAATTGATTGCGAGGATCTTGACAAGTCAAAGATAAAGGGCAGATTGGAATTTTTGAAGAAAAACATTAAGAAATAAAGCCGGGAAACCGGCTTTTTTAATAAATGGAGGAAGAAATGGCAAACATAAATGCTGATTCACTATCCGTAATAGCAGGATCGCTGTTCGTACTGTGCAACTGTACGGCCTACGCCGCACCAGTACCACCAGTGGCGGAAAAACACCCGCAACAGCTTTCCATGCACGGAGTTGACCGCACTGACGACTATTACTGGATGCGGAACAGGGGAAGCAAGGAGGTAATGGCATACCTGAAGGCAGAAAACAAGTATGCTAAAAAGATATTGAAGCCATATTCAGGACTTTCAAAAAAACTATTCAAGGAAATAAAGGGAAGAATGCAGAAGGACATCTCGTCCGTCCCATTCAATTATGGTGGTTATTATTATTCCATGTCTTATGAAAAAGGCAAGGATTATCCGATTTTCAAAAGAAGCATTGAAAAGGACGAGGAGCCGGAAACAATACTGGACGTAAACCAGATTGCGAAAGGCAAGGAATACTGCAATGTGCCATTCCCGGCTATAAGGCCGGATCACAAGATGATAGCCTTTGCCGTAGATACAGGTGGCCGTCGTTTTTATGACATTTATTTCAAGGATCTGGAAACAGGCAAAATACTTGACGAGAAGATTACAAATACTACGGGAAACATAGTTTGGGCAAAGGACAATCGAACACTTCTGTATGTACGGCAGAATCCTGACACATTGCGTTGGGAACAGGTTATAGCCCACATGCTCGGACAACAGCAGGAGAAACTTGTATATTTTGAAAAGGACGACACCTTTGACCTTTCAATAGAGCTGTCGGATTCGGAACAGTTCATTTTCCTTAAATCAGGATCAACGCTTACTACGGAATACAGGTATCTGAATGCGAAAAAGCCTTTGGCAGAACCAGAATTGTTCCAGCCACGCAGGACAGGACTTGAATACGAGGTCCTTGACGGCGGAGACCGTTTCTTCATTCTTCATAATGACAATGCGAGGAATTTCAAACTTTCGGAATGTCCCTTGAAAAAGACAGGAATTGAAAACTGGAAGGATTTTCTGCCTTACGACGAAAAGACATTCCTTGAAAGTGCGGACGTGTTCAAGGATTACATTGTACTTTCGGAACGACGGGACGCACAGAGCCGCCTGCATATATACAGACGGGACAAGGCCAAGGATCTGTTCATTGAGTTCCGTGACCCGGCCTATCTTGCGGATATCGGGGACAATTACGAGTTTGAAACGGACACCTTGCGCATAGAATACGAATCAATGACCACACCTGCCACTGTTTACGACGTGGATATGCGTACAGGCGACAAGACATTGCTCAAACAGCAGAAGGTGCTGGGTGATTTCAAACCGGAAAACTATGTTTCGGAAAGGCTTTGGATTCCTGCCAGAGACGGAATAAAGATACCTGTAAGCATTGTTTACAAAAAGGGAATTGATCTGAAATCAGGAAAGAATCCGCTTTACCAGTACTCTTATGGCTCTTACGGATACAGTTCCGACCCATATTTCTCCTCATCCAGGCTCACGCTGCTTGACCGTGGATTCATTTATGCCATAGCACATATACGCGGCGGCTCAGAAATGGGCAGGCAATGGTATGAGTACGGCAAGATGCTGAACAAGAAAAACACGTTCAATGACTTCATTGACGTGACAAAATGGTTCATTGACAACAAATACACGTCTCCTGAGCATGTTTACGCTGAAGGCGGATCTGCAGGAGGACTTCTGATGGGCGTCGTTGCCAATGAGGCTCCTCAGTTATACAGGGGAATGATAGCGGAAGTGCCATTCGTGGATGTGGTGACAACAATGCTTGATGACAAGATTCCACTGACCACGGCGGAATACGATGAATGGGGCAATCCAAACGAAAAGAAGTATTTTGACTATATGCTTTCCTATTCTCCGTATGACAATGTAAAGGCACAGGCATATCCGAATATGTACATAACGACTGGTCTGAACGATTCACAGGTTCAGTACTGGGAGCCGGCAAAATGGACTGCCAAGCTACGCTCAATGAAGACGGACAACAACATCATAATCTTTGAGACGGAAATGTCCTCCGGACACGGTGGCAAATCCGGAAGGTTCTCCTCACTGGAGCAGCTTGCCTCGCAGTACGCATTTGTCCTAGGACTGGAAGGGATAAGAAATTAGCAGTTAGCAATGAGCAATTGAGGAGTTGCTTAAAATAAAAAAAGCCTGCTCAAAAGCAGGCTTTTTTTATCCGACATATTTATTTATTTTGCCTTTTTTTCCTCTATCTTCTTCTGTATCATATCCGCAAGTTTCATCATATTCTGTGCTTTTGCGTATTCAAATGGAGAAGGTGTCTCCACACCGTCTCTTTTGTATTTCTTTTCAGGATCAGCACCACTGTTTAGCAATAAAATTCCCAAATCCTCCTCATTATTAGAAATAGCAAGCAAAAGAGGAGTTGGGAACACGGAATTTGAATAGTTCAGATCCGCACCATAAGCGATAAGCATCCTGCACATATCATAATTTGATTTCGCAATAGCAAAGTGAAGTGGGGAAAGAGCATCATCCATTAAAAAATTGGCATTTGCAAGGCCAGTCGCAATCATTCCCTCAATATCAGCAACATTTTCGGTAAAAACCATATCCTTGAAAACCGCTTCAAGTGGCTCATTTTCAGTGATTTTCTTGTAGTACTCCTTAAGATACTCCAACTCCTCTGCGGAATATTTTTTCTTTTGCCAAGGAGCGGTTCTGTCAAGGGACTGTTCCTGTGCTGGTTCGCTAACTTCCTCTGCCACAGTTTCAGAAACGTTGTTTTCCTCAGGCTTCGCACTGTCATCAACAATCAATAGATTTTCAACATCGGGAGTTTCGTTTTCCTTCTGAACGGAATTTGCCTGGGAATCCGTAGTCTGGCTTGCAAGAACATCATTCCTGTTTGTCTGTCTGCCCAAGACAAAGAAAACTATAGCAACCAGTATAAGGGACACTGCTGGTATGGTATAACTTGCAATCTGTTTTTTTATATCGTCGTTATTGCCAGATGTAGGCTTTTTCTCAACCTTTTTTAAATCTTCTGACTTGTATTCCGGCTTTTTTTCCACTGTTTCAGCAGGCTTTTCCGTTTCTTCTTTTACAGGAGCTTCTTCCTGAATTTTCACCGGCTCTGGTACGGACTTCTGTTCATCAGCCTTGATTTCAGTTTTTTCTTCTTCCAAACTGGCATCTACCAGGGGAGTCTCGGCAGGAATCTGATTTTCAACGTTTTCAATATTGTTTTCAGGAATAACATTCAGATTTTCTGCTTCTTCTTTTACAGGAGCTTCTTCCTGAATTTTCACCGGCTCGGGTACGGATTTCTGTTCATCAGCCTTGATTTCAGTTTTTTCTTCTTCCAAACTGGCATCTACCA
>R20__coassemble_1423_pt1 | contig 13234 bp, 8 predicted proteins | sample R20__metabat2_high_PE_044 | metagenome-assembled genome bin R20 | reverse complement strand
TGCCGGAAAGTCTTAAAAACGATTTTGAAAAAAAACATTCCCCCCACCCTTTTTTTGAATATTTCCTCATATCTTTTGAGAGAGGTCAGGGTGAGGGGATTATCGTATTCTGCGTTTCCTTAATTGGCGGATGTGTTTTGCACTTCTGTGGATTCGCCTTCCGCAGGATTTGCCGCATTGTTGTTTTCCGGCTCCGCGGTCGGATTTGCTTCCGACGGAATTATCGCCGTGGATTCCGTATTTCCTGCAACTGGCTGCTCTATTTCCGCAGGAGCAGCATTCTCGTCGCTGACCTTTGTGAAATGGTACAGGTTTACAATCATTGGCACAAGCTCAATGGCAATTAGTACGATTACAATTATTTCAAGCCAATGACTGCGTTTTACATTTACCTCGCCGTGCAGCATCTGTGTGATTTCCGCCAATGTTGACATCTTGTTGGATATGCCCTGCTTCCAGTCCTCAAAACGGAACTGTTTTGCCGCATTGCGGAAAATTACGGCGAGATACGCATCTCCAATTGTCTTAAGGGAGTTTTCAACCCTGCTCATAAATTCGGAAAACTCAATATACTTGCGGCTTGAATCCTCTGCCTTTTCGGAGTAGAAATTGTTGAAAAGTGCCTTTATACCACGAGGCTTGTTATCCATGGAATCGTACAATTCCTGCAGGTTGTTTTCAATAAGGTCGTCGTAATAACGGAATTCCAACAGCTGCGTGAGAGAGAACTCAATAACGTCGGCGACATCGCGTTCCCCTTCTGGTTCTAAAAGCAGTGCGGAGTTCCAGTCTATTATGGCAAGATCCTTGCTCGCATACTGTGTGGCGGAATCCAGAATCTTTGTTTTTGAGAAGGCACTTAGTTCCTCGCGCGTCTCAGCAAGTATCAGTCCTGCGACATCCTGACTTGCTATGAACTGCTTTGGATTGTCAATTCCCTCGGCATCCTCAATGATGTATGTGATATAATCCTCGGATATGCCGAATGTCCTGTCCTTGATTATGGCTTGGGCGAGTTTTTTCCTTAACGCATCACGATGCGAGGCTGCGAGCTTGTCTATTTCCTGCACGGATTCTATCTGTGCGGCGAGGAGTATCAGGTCATCCCAGTCTATGCCTTTTGGCATGGGCATTTCAAACCTTATTGACATGACGCCATAATTCCACATTCTCGCGAATGCGTTTACCATATATTCCCCAGACGGAAGGGAAAGCGTGATCTGTCCCAGCTTTATGGAAAGCGGGGCATCCTTCATTATTATGGCCTTTCTTGTGTCTGCAGGAAGACGCAGGCGGGGACCCTCCGTGGCATTGGCAAGCATTTTTTCTGCCTTGGAAAGATTAATTTCCTCCGCCACGTCGTAGACCTTGTAAATCTGTATAACGCCCTTGTTTATCTTCGTAGTCATTTTTCCTCCTCGTAGTGTTCTTCTAATCAGTCGGCCAGGACCTTTTGTACGGATTCATTCATAATGTCAACATATTCATACGAGAATCCAGGCCATACATCTTCAAGCTCATGGTTCTTGTTGAGAAGATATATGTACGGAACACCCTGCACGCCATATTTTCGCATCGCGTCAAAGGCATTGTATCCCATAGGGAATGTAAGCCCCAGATCCTTGGAAAATCTTATCGGGGCTTCCTTTTCCGTCTGTCCGCAAAGTCCGATTACGGCGAGGCCTTTTTCAGAATATTTCTTGTAAATCTTTTCCAGTTCAGGTGCGGCCTTGCGGCAATATGGGCAGTTCTCCGTGTAGAACATAAGGAGTACTGGCTTGTCCTTGTACTGGTCAAGGGATAATTCCCCCCCTTTTGAGGAAGGCACTTTGAAATACGTGTTCTTTCGCTGGTACTCTTCAAGCACTGTTCTTTGTCCGGCGGCTTCAGCCTCGGCGGAAATTACCATCCTGTTCGCATTTTCCGCAAGTTTCTTGTTGTAAATCTTCGTGGATGTCTTATGTCCGGCGGAATATCCTATCGGCAATGCGCAGGCAAATCCTATGGCAAATCCAACTATTAGCATTGCGATTGTCTTTTGCTGTGGCGAATATAGGCTGACCTGTGTTGTGCTGTCCTTTTCGTTTAGCGTGGGTATTTCGTTTTTGTTTTCAGTCTGCATAATTCTTTCTCTTTTCTGAGTTTTGCAGGGACATAATTCCCTAACCCATTATACTATATTTTCACGTCTGATTTCAATAAAAAAACACGAAAAAATTTTTTTCGTGCTTCCAATTAGCAATTAGCAGTGAGTAATGAGAAATTGAGGAAATTTCCTATATCGTCATTGCGATGAGCGTTAGCGAAGAAGCAATCTATTGTTATATAGAAAAAAAGGAGTTCCTGAATCAGATTGCTTCGCTACCGCTCGCAATGACGCAAAAAAAGAAAAATATTGACCTTATCCGTGTTTCAACAGTTCTTTATGAAGATGCTTTAGAAGTGTTTCGCCTTTTTCTGCTTGGATTTTCGCACAAAAGACAACGTTTTCACAATCTGAAAAATTCAATTTTTCCCTGAATACGGAATCCGCACCGCCTTCCAAAGCCACATTGCTGAATTTCGCATAATCCCCGTCTGACATCTCGTACCCGATGGCGGATATTTCCGCAACGCCGTCCTTTTTCTGAAATGAAAGTGCGTTAATGCCCTGTCTGCCAGTAGCCGTGATTACAGTTCCCGGCTCGTCAACAAATGATGATCGCAGAGACAGACGCAGATTGTGGTTCATCGCATATCTTATTGCCCGGAGCTGCCGTACCGTAGTTCCTTTTTCGCCGAGGGCAAGAATTTCACTGTATGATATGAGCGGCATTGTGGCGGCATCTGGCACTATTCCCGGATGGGAATCGTAAATGCCTTTTACGTCGGTGTAAAATTCGCACAAGTCAGCGTTCAGTCTGTCCGCCGCCATTACCGCCGTAAGATCAGATCCGCCTCGTCCTAGAGTTGCGACATTTCCGTCCAGATCCGCTCCCTGGAATCCGGTTATTGCAGGAATGATTCCATTGTCTATCGCGTCTATGACGGTATCAGGGGCAAAGTCAAGTACCTTCGCATTGCCGAATGTTGAATCCGTAAGTATTCCTGCCTGTCTGCCGGTGAAAGATCTAGCCTGGAATCCCTCGTCAGAAATTGCGGCGGCACATAATGCGGCACTGATCTGTTCCCCGCAGGATATCAATGCGTCGTATTCCCGTGAAGGCATGTTCACGGCACACTGTCTGCCGAGGGCAATCAGGTCGTCTGTCATATCCGCCGGTGCGGACACGACGAGTACAGGCATAATTCCGTGCCGCCGCTTTTCAACCGCCCTGCGGGCCGTATTCCTTATCTTTTCCGGAGTGCCAAGAGAGCTGCCGCCAAATTTCATTACATGTATTTCCATATCAAAAACAAGGAGGCCGTTTCCTGCGGCCTCCTTTTGCGTCATTGCGGTTTCTGCCGCATTAGACAATGTTTGAAGTAAGCCTTATTACCTCGGACAATGTTGTTACGCCTGCCCTGGCCTTCAGAATTCCGTCCATAAGCAGCGTTCTCATTCCGCCGGACTTTATCGCACTGCGTTTGATCACGTCCGTCGGGGAATGATTGATTACATGACGACGTATTTCCTCGTTCATGAGCATAAGCTCAAATATGCCGGTGCGGCCTCTGTAGCCGGTGTTGCGGCAGTTGGGGCAGCCTCTTTCAACCATGTAATTCGCTCCGGGGGCAAGAATCATTTTCTTTACTATCTCGCCTTCTTCCGGATCCATGCTCTTTATGAAGCTGTCAACCATGGCCTCCGACGGAGGATTGGATTTCTGCGCACACTGTGGGCATACACGTCTTACAAGCCTCTGTGCCATCGCTCCAATCATTGCGGAGGAAATGAGGAACTGCGGTATGCCCATTTCAAACAGACGCTCTATGATGCTGGGAGCATTGATTGTATGAATTGTCGTGAACAGAAGATGTCCTGTCAGTGCGGATCTCATGCTCATTTCGGCGGTGTCATAGTCGCGGATTTCGCCAACCATGATTACGTTCGGATCCTGCCTGAGAATCGTATGCAGGCCTTCGGTCCAGGTAAAGCCCGTGCGGGCGCTGATCTGTGCCTGGTTTATGCCGTCCATACGGTATTCAACCGGATCTTCAAGCGTAATGATGTTGATTGCCGGAGTGTTTATGTCCTGCAAAATGGAGTAAAGCGATGTGGTCTTTCCAGATCCTGTATCGCCGGTGATAAAGAAGATTCCGTAAGGATTGCGTATAATCCTGCGTAGCAGCGCGAGCGTGTCCTGTTCCAGTCCAATATGGTCAAGCTGCACGGAAAGCTGTCCCCTGTCTACCACGCGGAGAACAAGTTTTTCACCGTTTACCGTCGGGAAAGATGAGACACGCAGCTGTATTGGCCTTCCCGCCGCCATCTTCTGAAAACGTCCATCCTCATTCTTATAGGAGGCAGAAGGCTCGGGGTCAAATCCGGAAAGAACCCTTATTCTCTGAATAAGCGGAACATCAGGTGTTTTCTTGAAGGCAAGCATGTCATGCATGATTCCGTCTATGCGGAAGCGAACCCTCGTGTTGGGTCCCTGTGCCTCAATATGAATGTCGCTGGCTCTTTCCTTTACAGCATATTCCACGATCAGATCGCACAATTTTGAAGCAAGGTCTATCTGCGGATTGTTCTTTTTCGCCATTATAAGCTGCTGGTAGCCCTGTACCAATGTTCCCCCCAATGCGTTCTGCTGGGGTGGAACTGCTGCCGGTTTCTCTTTATCCCAAAAAGCCATAAATACCTACCTTCTGTTCCTTAAATTGATACGATTATAATAATATTATACATTATTTGTAGTCAATTTTTCTTACTGTGAATGTTTTTGTCTTTGCTGGCAGTCTTACGTCAATGGTTTCGCCGAGCTTGTGTCCCAGTATGCCCTGTGCCAGTGGTGAGCTTACGGAGATCTTGCCCTCTGTCGGATCGGCCTCGTCCTCGCTAGTCAGGGTATAGGTCTTTTCCTTGTTCAAGGCATGGTCAAACACGACCACTGTAGCACCTATGCCGATTTCGTCCGCTTCCAGGTTTGAATTTTCAACAAGTTTTGCCGTACGCAGCTTGTGTTCCGTCTCTGAAATGCGGGCAAGTACTATGTTCTTCTTTTCGCGGGCATAGGTGTATCCTGCGTTCTCGCTCAGATCACCCTGCTGACGGGCATCTTCTATTTCAACTTCCAGTTTGGCTTTTTCCTCTTTTAGCTGTGCGAGCAAAACCTTGAGTTTTTCAAAGCCTTCCTTGGTTAGATAAACATCTGACATAATATTTCCTTCTTTACGCTAGATAAAATATTTTTATAAGAAATCCGGCCCGTAAACAAATTACGAGCCGGAAATGCAATGCTTAAATCTGTGGCACCGGGTGGACTTGAACCACCGACCTAGCGCTTATGAGACGCCCGCTCTGACCCCTGAGCTACGGTGCCATTATCATGGGGCACTTTACTTCCGGGCTGGTCTCGCCGCCGGAGGACTTACCCTTTCTGGCGACATAAATATTATAGCACAAATAGGCCAGGCAATTCAATATTTATTTGATTCACGACGACAAATTCGATGTTTTAAGTTATATTTGTTCCTTAATTGCTAATGGAACACTGATAAAATCAAGGTTTAACGTTTTATACGTCATTGCGAGCGGTAGCGAAGCAATCTGATTCGGAAAAGTCTGATTTTTTATCCAAAAAAGGATTGCTTCTTCGCTAACGCTCATCGCAATAACGAGATGAGGAATTTCCCTACTGTTGAGATGCTGAAACAAGTTCAGCATGACGGTATAAGGAATTTCCTAAATTGCTCATTGCTAACTGCTAATTTGAAAGCGTCAATACGTTGTCGCATTGGCCTGCTATACTTTGTATATAATCGTTTGGCGGAAATTTTCTGCCACGCACGGTATACATAAGCAGGGTTATTGCAAACATAGCAATTCTTGCCTATAATATAAATATGCCGATTGACGATTACTTCAAAATCCAACTACACAAAAAACCTATTGCTATAGGCAAGGACATATTTGCCAACATGGGAAAAGCCTATTATGTTGACAAGACATTGCTTGTCAGGGATATAATATACAGCGAAACAGAGGTGCTTCTGTTCACACGTCCCCGTCGTTTTGGAAAAACTCTGAACATGACAATGTTGCAGACATTCTTTGAAAAGCCATTGGACGGCAAGGACACTTCGCATTATTTTCAAAATCTGAAAATCTGGCAGGCTGGCGAGGAATACCGTGCGGAACAAGGAAAAAGGCCTGTCATTTTTATAACACTCAAAGACGTGAAAACATCCGCTTTTGAAAGAACACTGGCGGAAATACAGAAAATAATCACCAAAGAATATGCTCGTCATTCGGAATTGAACAATAGCGACAAACTGGACGAAGACGAAAAAAAATTATACAAGAAGATAAAGTCCGGCGAAGCGGAATACGGTGATTATTCCACCGCGCTTGCAACACTTTCCGCAATGCTTGAAAAGCATTACGGCGAGAAAACACTAGTTCTTATAGACGAGTACGATGCTCCTATTCAGGCTGGTTTTGATCATGATTTTTATGACAAAATCGTTGAGTTCATGAGAATCCTGCTTTCAAGCGTGTTGAAGACAAATCCTAGTCTTTACAAGGGAATACTGACGGGAATAACCAGGGTTTCAAAGGAATCCATTTTCAGCGGTCTGAACAATATCCGTGTAAACACCATTTTTGACACTGATTTCAGCGAGTATTTCGGCCTTACCCAGGACGAGGTTGATGATTTGCTCAAATTTTACGGTATTTCTGACAAAAGAGATGAAGTCGCAGAATGGTACGACGGATACAAGTTCGGCAATACTGAAATATACAATCCGTGGTCCGTGCTTTATTATCTGGATAGCAAGTGCATTCCGCAGGCATATTGGGTCAATACTTCCGGCAATGGACTGATGGGAGAAATGCTTGAAAGCCTAGGCAATGAGGACAGGGACAAGCTGATCAGCTTCATAGAGGGCGGAACTATAAAGAGGGACATTGACACAAATATAATTTACCCGGAATTGAAGAGAAAGCCAGGACTAGTATACAGCCTTCTTGCACAGACCGGCTATCTGAAAAGCATAAATACAAAACCAAGGACTGGCAGCTTCAGCTGCGAGCTGAAAATACCAAACCGTGAAATACTTTATGTGTATTCAAGGGAAATAATAGAAAGATACATACAGCATAGTTATTCCATGGATAAGGGAAGATCACTTCTGGAGGCGGTAATCGGCGGCGATGTTGAAATAATAACAGAAATGTTGGAAGGATATTTCATAAACTGCTGCAGCTCGCTGGATCTGACGCAGGAAAAGGACTATCACGTATTTATATTGGGACTGCTGGCAGCGATGACGGACAGCTGCACGGTAAGAAGCAATCGTGAATCGGGAAAAGGCAGATATGACATAATAATGAAGCCGAAAAGTAACCGTCTGTATCTGCCGGGGATAATATTTGAGATAAAGCATTGCAAGCCGAGCAGAAGCAGCAATCCGAACATAAAACGCCAGCAGGCCAGACTGGAACGCGAGGCATTGAAGGCATTGGGACAGATAGAGGAAAAGCAATATTCCGCGGAAATGACTGCCGAAGGCGTAAAAAACATAATCAGATACGGAGCGGCGTTTACAGGGAAGGATGCAAAAGTCATTCGCAAAAGCGAATGACTTTTCCCTGTCGTTTCTGTTATTTTAAGAACTCAAACATCTTTCTTACCACGTCTTTTGTATCATCTGGGGAATCAAGGATTTTCCATAAGGCATTGAGATTCCTTTCATTTTCAGAGCCGGGAATGAAAAGCCTGACATATCCGCCCCTGCCGTATTTTTCGTGCAGATGACGTATTACATTGCGTATCTGCTCATCTTTGGGCAAATCCGGATTATGGGATAATTCAAAATGAACGCATCTTGAAATGACAGTATCGGGATTAAGATCCCTGTCGGCCTCGGCAAGGATTTTGCCGTATATGGAACGTGGCGGATTTTTTGCGGATGCACGGTGATCCTCCGCGGCCTGGGCGATTGTTTCTATTTGTTCCGAGGTGAACCAATGTGGCATGAATTTATCCCCCCTTATTATCCGTCCAGACGCGATATGATGCGTTTCCCGGCCTTCGGCAAGTCCAAGATCATGGAAAGCCGCCGCCGCATAAGCCATTCGGGAATCCATGCCAAGCATTTCCGCCAGCCTGACACTTCTTTCAATGACGGAAATGACATGATCCCTACTGTGAGCCTTGTCAAAGCCGTCGTATTGCGGAATTATATGTGTTTCAATATAAGTTTCAAGGGACATTTTAAAATGTTAAAAAAACAGATAAAGTCAGATTTCTCTTTTTTACACGTCATTGCGAGCGGTAGCGAAGCAATCTAATTCGAAAACTCCGATTTTCCATAAAACAAAAAAGATTGCTTCTTCGCTAACGCTCATCGCAATGACGATATAAAGAATTTCCTCAACTACTCACTACTAACTGTAAATTTACTGCTGAGATGCTGAAACAAGTTCAGCATGACGAAAATTAGGAAATTTACAATAATTGCTAACTGCTCACTGCTAATTGCTCATTGGAAACACGGAAAAATTTTTCCGTGTCCATCACTCTTCCGTATCAAGAGCGGTTATGCCGGGCAGGGCGATGCGTTCCAGATACTCTATGCAGGCGGTACTGCCGACTGAAAGATGCGTGAACTGTTTGGACAGTCCCAAACCCTTTATAGCCCTTACGGTAGACGCGCCGCCTGCTATCTCCGTCTTGCCGGAGGCGGCCATTTCCGCCATTTTTGCCGCTATCGCATTTGTGGCGGTTTCGCCACCTGGCCTTTTGTTCATTCCGACCGGGCCATTCCAGAAAACCGTTTCGGATTTCTCTATTGCGGCCAATACGGCCTTTAATGATTCCGGTCCTATGTCTATGGCAAAATCATTCGGCCTCATGCAGTCCAGTGGACGTGCCTCCACGTTCATATTGTTTATGTCAAATGTGCCTGCCTTCTGTGCCTCGTCTATTTCACCCTGATTTATAACCATGAAGTCAACAGGAAGAATGATTTTGCTGCCGTATTTTTTCAGCATTATTTTTGCAAGCTCCGTCATCTTTGATTCGGCGGCTGATAAGCCTATTTCCGCACCCTTTGCCTTCAGAAGCGTCAATGCCACGCTGCCGGCGGCGAAAAGACTGTCCGCATTTTTCAGCAACCTGTCCAATGCTCCGTACTTCGTGGATATGTCCGCTCCTCCGGCTATTACCGATAACGGCTTTTTAGGCGATGCAATAAGGCCGCCGAGATATTTTATTTCCTTGGCAAGCATGAATCCGGCGGCCTTTGTCTGCATGAATTTTGCAATTCCCGTTATTGATGCGTGGCTGCGATGACATGCGCCGAAGGCATCATTTACAAAGATGCCGTCCGTCTTGCCGTCTGATCTTGCGGCAAGCGATGCCAGGCTGCGGCAGAATCCGGGGTCATTTTCCGTCTCACCTATGGCAAAACGAAGGTTTTCAAGAATGTTTATCCTGCCGCTTATTATGTCGGAACGGCCTATGAGCAGTCCTGACGATCCTATGCTGCGGTTGTGGAAATGCACTTTTCCGGGACGCATCTTTTCCATATATGTCGCCGCGGGAGCAAGAGTGTAATTCTCGTACAGTTCCTCCCTGGATTTGCCGTGTTTTTCGTCGGCAGATGGATCTCCCCTGTGAGAGCATACAATCGGGGTTGCCCCATGTTCAAGCAGATAATCCAGCGTTTTAAGAGTGTTTTCCAGTCTTTCGGGGTCTTCCGGAACACCATCCTTTATCGGAACATTGAAATCCGCCCTGACAAGAACCTTTCTTCCGGCAAGTTCCTCGTCCTTGATTGAGGAAAGCATTTTCTTGTTCATGCTTGTTTCCTTCTCAATGCCAGCTATGCTGCGGCTTATAATGCCTTCCGTCGCAGCGGCTATCTCATCGGAATTTTCCAAAGCCCTTATGGCCTCTATTATAGTCCTGACACGAAGGAAATGCGAGGAAATCTGCACCTGTCCCATATAAAGTGAGCCACTGTTCGCGTCCAATGTGACAGGAGTGCCTTCCTCAATTACAATGTCCTTTTCCCTCTGCTTGAATGTGACAGTCTTTTTTTCAAGGTCAATCTTCGCATTATGGCAGCCGACCACGCAGGGCTTGTTCAGGGTGATTGAAGTTATGGCCGCATGGGAAGTCCTTCCCGGATAAATCGTCGCTATTCCGTGTGAATTGTTTATCAGGTAAAAATCAGACGGCTTTGTGTTCTGATAGAAAAGGACGGCGGACTGCCTGTGTTCGGCAAGCTCTTCCAGTTTTTCCTGCGTAAGTACGAGCTGTCCCCAGACAACGCCCGGATTTATTGACATTCCGCTTGAAACAGGGGGATTCCAGGAATTGAAATCATCCCCCCCAGCCATTGGTATTGATATGTTCGGCGAGGAAGTGTTCAGCCTGTTAAGCCTATGCTTGAATTCCCTTGCGTCAATTATTCCTTTTTTGAGAAGGCTTATATCGGTTTTCAGCTTTGCGTAGGGGCTTACGGTAGCCCTTCTTGCCTGAAGCAGATACAGAGTGCCGTCCTCCACGGTAAATTCAAGATCAAGCTCATGTTTGAGGCCTCTTTCAAGAATATCCTTGCATACATTCAGCTTGTCTCTGACCGTGCGGGAAACTCCGGAAATATTGCGGGTTATGATATTGCTCATCACAACGTCCTCGCCCTGGGCCATTTCACGGTACTCGCCAAAAAGCTCGTCATCACCAGTAATTGGATTTCGTGTGAACACAACTCCAGTCATGCTGTTGGCATTAAGATTACCGAATGCCATCTGCTGCACAGTGACCGCCGTGCCGAGATTGTAGTCAACGGCAATGGTTTTCAAATAGTTTTTCACGGTTTCCGTATGACTGGACGCAAAAATAAGCTCCACGCAGGCTATAAGCTGCCCAAGAGGGTCCTCAAAGAATATCCTGCCTCTTTCCTCGCCGAAAGATGTCCTTATTTCCTGCTCCGCACGCCTTATCTGGCTTGTCTTGTCCTCGCCCTTTTGTGAGGAAAAAGGCTTTTCCATCGCCGTAAGTACGTTCTTCAGAAATCGCAGATAAAGGTTTTCGGAAAAATCCGTTCCATATTTTTTTGACAGGCTTTGGCGAACTTCCGGCGTTAGGCCTACATTGAGAATCGTACACATGGAGCCAGGCATGGAAATTGTCGCCCCAGACCTTGCTGAGACGAGAAGAGGCTTTTCTGGGTTGCCAAGCTGCTTTCCGGTATGCTGCTTCATTTCCCTAAGAAAGGATTCCACGGATTTTGAGAAGGCGGCATGATCAGGCTCTCCATTTGTAAGATTTTCGCATATAGGTAGGCCTAGAATGAACGCCGCAGGCACTTTCACGCCCATTTCGTGCATGTCAATAATGCCATTGCCCTTGCCACCGAGATAAGGACGCAGTTTTTCCGGAGTGTTCTTCCAAGTACAGGCTATATAATCCGAATAATTTCCGTTTATTATATAGGGAAGGCGTCTTTCCTTCAGGGAATATCTGCCGTAAAGGCTGTTCTCGGTGGTCTTTGCGGAAAGCTCCCTCGCAAGAAATGCCAGTATTTTTTCAATAAACTCACTCACAGCATGAAATTCAGTAGTCCTTATGAAGCTGTTGAAAAAACGATCCCGCAATTTCGCAATGTCCGACGTGTGCGCATGGTAAACCTGTCCCAAGACGGTGTTAAGCATAGGCGAAAAATGCCTTAATGTGTTGTCGCGCAGGAAATTCTGCAATTCGGCGGAAATGTCCTGAAAAATCTGCCTTGCCTGCAAAAAGTCCGGGGACAGTGATTCCTCAATATTGGTAAGTTTTTTGGCAAGCTCCTCTCCGGCCTCGTCTTTGAGTATTCCTTTCGCAAGCATCAATGCGGAAAGATTCCTTGTAAGTCTGACACAGTCCTTGAAATTGCCATAGGTAATGACGGAATAATGGTTGTTGGTCAGATCGTTTGTGAATATGAAGATAAACCTGCCCAAGTCCAAATCCACGTTGAGATAGTCAAAATAATTGACACGGCCTTCAAGATAGCATTGGTAAATGAGCTTTTTGAAGTTTATCAGGCGGTTCAGGCAGTCTTCCAGATTATGTGTAAATCGTATCTCATGCGGCTCGCATAGTTTGAGAAAACTTTCCACCTCGGTTTTTAGAAAGCATTTTTCAAAAAAATCCATTCTGTTGCGAACATTGTCCTTCAGACGGGAAATATTGCCTTTTCCGTAATCCCAGAGATAGCCCAGTTTTTCCCGCATTTCCGTTGCCAGGTCTATGAAAAGCTGATCCTCGTCATCCTTGTTGAAACGCATTGAGGCAGCCGCATATCCAGCCCTTGTCATCGGTGTCTTGTTGCCAGACAGCAGGGCAAAATATGGCTCAATGTATTTTGACATTATCCTTGAAGACAGCTTGCGATGCACTTCCTTGCGCAAATCCGCGGCAAATCCCCGGAGCGGGTCGTCCTCCTCGCGGCTTTCGTCAAACTGTTCCGCCGCGCTGCGAAGATCGCCTATTATGTCCGCACCGCCGTCCCTTATAGGCAGCTTTTTGAGCAATTCCCTGGCATAATATGTAAATTCCAAGGACGGATTTCTTACGGAATTGAGTGTAAGCTCCGCTTCCTTGTAAATCATGTCATAGAACTCGTCAATGTTCCCTTTCTCATCCCGCTTGTCCGGCAGAATATGCGACTTGTCGTCAAGCAGACGCAGATTTACCACGGCCTCATTCATAAGGGCAATCTGCTGTCGCACGTCTGTTTCCTCCCGTATGGCCCTGAGCTGCTCCGCCAAGGCCCCCCAGGTATTGAGAGGTATCATTCTGCCAGTGTAAACTTTAGGTTCGGACATTTGAAAAACTCCTTTAAAAAAGCGGCAATTAGGAAAACGCGGATAAAGTCAGGTTTTACAGTTCTTATGCGTCTTCAATCCATTTTATATAATGCAAAATTTTCTTGAAACTTTACTGCTGGTTTTGAATAATATTCAAGATGAAATTTTCTTCCACCAACGGTCAGTTCAGGATATATCTCATAAGTGTATGGAAAAACAAAATAGAATGTCTTAGCTGAATCCTCGAAGCATGAGAAGTCATTTTCGTATTTCTCAGACCAATTC
>R20__coassemble_1411_pt1 | contig 13345 bp, 12 predicted proteins | sample R20__metabat2_high_PE_044 | metagenome-assembled genome bin R20 | reverse complement strand
AGACAGATCATTATAACGTATAAATACATTACTATTATTTTCAAGTAATGGTCTTTTTAATTCAGAAATATTATCTCCTTGAATAGTTTTAACGAGACAATCGCCATGATAATGTCTGTCCCACAAAAAATAACATACACCTCCTTTTATTTCTACACCAGGGAAACATTCAGAGGCTATCGGAAAATCAACTAAATTTTTAATATGATTATCTTGCAACATTTCCGCTCTAAATTCGTCCAAGCCTTTCCCTCCTGAAAACCAGCGAGATGGAACAATCATCGTTATGTATCGTGGATTTAACTTTTTAGCCTGCTGCACAAATAAATGATACAACGGTGCCGCACTAGAACCTCCCCCACCATTACCATCACTCAACTGATATGGGGGATTTCCGATTATCACATCAAATTTCATATCTTTCAACCATTTAAAAAGTTCCTTGTTGTATTCTTCTGAGCAGTGGATAAAATTGTATGCGTAAGTTTCAAACTTATCCCCCCTGTCGTACTGGCTCTGTGCCGCGCCACATAGCAGACATTTTCCTTTTTGCCATAAATGCGGCATTTTCTTGAAAAAAATATTTCCTTCCGCACTGTCAAAGCTGCTTATTGAATATTTGCCATTTGGATATTTGGAACAGTACAGGCTGCGCCTTGAAAGCAGCGACGTAAGTTCTGTAATGGCTATGCCGAAAAGCTGCTTATGGAAAATATGGTCAATCCTTTCCTGCAGGTTAGGATAAACAGGTTCAAGCCCGACAAGAAGCCTTTTTGCTATTTCACGCAGAAAAACGCCTGTTTTGCAGGCAGGGTCTAAAAACTTAATATCCGGATTGCTGAACAGTTCCTGCGGCAATGCGTCAAGCACCTTGTTAACCAGATTAGGAGGCGTAAAAACCTCATCGTTGCTTAAATTTGCAAGACAGCTAAGCACATCCGGCGTATGAACGTCATGTTTATGTACCTTGTCAAAAAAGGATTCTTCCATACTATTCTGCTCCCATAATCTGCCTGTAATGCACGGCAGGATATATTTTTACAGGTTCAGGCATATATTCACCTGTGACCGGGTTTACTGACAGATATTCGGAAAGTTTGTCCCCAAACAACGCATTCTTGTCCGGTTTGTCCTGTGCTTTCAAAAGAACGTCAAGACGGAAATCCCGACGCTTGAATTTAGACCCTATAAGAGACCACTCCGGGAAAATAATTGGCAAATCCGTATCGTGCTGCTCAGCATCTACCTGCATCATCGTAAGTGCATTGCCACATAATATGTTCCTGCTTAATATGAATACAGCGGATTCAACTGTCTGACTGTTGCATTTTTTACCGCATACGGAGCGATACTCCCTGTTCCATATACCAAAAAGCCTGGCACGACATTCCTTTACATTGTCTGCCATTATGTCTACCCCGTAAATACTGGAAAGAGCCAGCAGGGAATATCTTTCATAGTCGTAAACCGATTTTTTATGACGCTTTTTAACACTGGCAAGCTTTCTTGCAAGCACTTCGGCAAGGAAATTTCCATCCCCACAGGCTGGTTCAAGAAATCTGGAATCAAATCTGTCGCACTCCTGTGCCACAAGATCGCACATGGCTTTTACTTCACGTTCATTGGTGAACACCTCGCCATGCTCAAAAACCCTTTTTTTAGATTTAATCTGCTTTTTCATTGAAAAAAAACGACATAAAAAATTAAAAATTTTCCCAGCTCTCAATTAACGCAGGGAAATAAAAAGCGGCCTAGTTTCCGGCGAAGCCGGAAGTTCTGATTTTGGTTAAACTTCTACCCTAAACCAAGCGGTTTACCCGCACATCGCTACGCTCGTGCAGGTTTTCCTGTTCTGAAATCGGCAAGCTGAAAAAAATCGTGCATAAAACTGATATGCACGATTTTTTCTATGCTAGGATTTTTTATTCTTCCTCTCCCACAAATTAAGGAAAAGAATCATTTTCCTCCCCTTCCCCATGCTACCGCTGTTTCTGAATAGCACCATTTGTAATTGTTTGTATAATTTTTTAGAAAAATGAGAAATTCCCCTTCAATCAGACAGTGTGTAAAATAAAAATCATTCATTAATCGTGCATAAATTTGAGGTATGTCTCGTATGTGATATATTGACAAATCTGCAATTATATTGCATAATTGTCTAAAATAGCTTTGTGGAAGACAAGCAAAAAAAGGCTTAGGAAATGTATATAAAAAGAACTCTTGAAAAGAAAATTCTTGAATACAGCAGACAGTTTAAGATAATCGCGGTAGCCGGGCAAAGGCAGACGGGTAAAACAACAATGCTGAAAAAACTGTCCGGAAATGACAGGAGTTATATAACATTGGATGATCCTGATGAGCTTTTTCTGGCAAAATCTGACCCAAAACTTTTTTTTGAAAGACACAGGCCGCCACTTCTCATAGACGAGATACAGTATGCTCCTGAATTGTTCCCATATATGAAAATGATTGTTGACGGCAGCAATAAGAAAGGACTGTTCTGGATTACCGGCTCCCAGCATTTCAATCTTATGAAGAATGTGTCAGAATCCCTGGCTGGACGTGTCTGCATTCTCAGCATGATGGGACTTTCGCTTTATGAAATGCAGAAAATCGGTCATCTTCAGGAACCTTTTCTGCCAGGAAGAATCAAAAATTTCTTAAAATACAAGACATTAAGACAGCTTTACAAAATAATATGGAAAGGCTCATTTCCTGAAATGGCCGCAGGCAGGAAAATTGACAGAAACCGCTTTTTTGACAGCTATATCAAGACATACATAGAAAGAGATGTCTCGCAAATAATAAATATCGGCAAGAAAATGTCTTTTTTCAAATTTCTGCGAGCTGTTGCCGCACGAACCGCACAGGAACTGAATATAACAGCCATAGCAAGAGATACGGACATATCCCCCAATACGGCAAAGGAATGGCTTTCCATATTGCAGGCCGCCGGAGTTGTATATCTGCTGCAGCCTTATTATGCGAACATAAGCAAAAGATTGTCCAAAACCCCAAAGCTGTATTTTGCAGATACGGGATTATGCTCTTACCTTACGGCATGGAGCAGCCCGGAGGTGCTGGAAAGCGGAGCGATGAGCGGTGCAATTTTTGAAACATTTGTTGTCATGGAAATTTTGAAATCATATCTGCATAATGGGGAAGACCCATTTATGTACTATTATCGCGACAAGGAGCAGAAGGAAATAGACCTTATCTTTGACAGGGGAGAAGGCATTTATCCGGTGGAAATAAAAAAATCAATGACAATAAGCAATGACATGATAAGGAACTTTTCCGTTCTGACAAGCCTTAAAAAACCCTGCATAAATGGGACGGTGATATGTCTTGCAAAGGAATGGTTGCCAATAAACAATAAGGTAAACGCCATTTCACTGTGGAATATTTAAGGGAATAAGGAAAAATTTTCCGCATTCCCCTCATTGTATCATTTTGCCCTATTTTGTTAAAATTAATATTTGGCAAAAAATATATAAATTATATTTATATTGATTTTGCCTGTTGATTTTTTTTGAGATTTTAAGATACAGAATTTACGAATTTATAATGAATGACGTAATTGCAAAAATGAACAAGGATCTTATCTCTGTCATAGTTCCCGTATACAATGCTGGGAAAAGTCTGTCCGCCTGCATGGAATGTCTGCTAGGGCAGACCTACGGCAATATTGAAATTCTGCTTTCAGATGACGGCTCTACGGACGGCAGTGGCAAATTGTGCGACGGGTATGCCGCCAGGGACAGCCGCATAAAGGTGATACACAGGCAAAACGGAGGCCCAGCCTCCGCCCGCAATGCCGCATTGGATGCCGCTTCCGGGGATTTCATAGCATTTGCGGATTCCGACGATTCAATGGAAAAGGACATGCTGGAATACCTGCACGGACTGGCGACAAGGCACAATGCGGAAATAGCGGCCTGTTCCTATTACAAGAACGGAATAGAATCAAAAAGCCTTTTCAATGAGGAAAAATCATTCAGCTGCGATGAGGCATTGGAAAAACTGTATTCGGAACTTTATATTTGGAACAAGCTGTTTTCACGCAAGGCCGCCGGAAAGACAAGGTTCAACAAGGACATATTTGTAGGCGAGGACATGGTTTACTGCCTTGAAGTTTTCAAAAACAACAGTATAGCCTACGGCCCAGAGCCGAAATATCATTATACATTCAACGCACAGGGACTGACAAAACAGCCTTTCAGTGAAAGAAAACTTACATATTTCAACGCAACGGACAAAATGCTTGAATATGCCAGAGCGAAAGGCCTTTCAAGCCTGGAACGCCGCATAAACAATGAAAGGACATATCACGCCATAGGATATTTGCGGCAGATTGCGGATTCCGCAAATTACAGGGAATTAATGCAGAATGGCAATGGAAAGGCAGTGTCATTCCTGCTGTCAATCGCAAGAAAAGGAATTACAAGATACATGTCAAGCGGACACAAGATTTCCAGCAAAATGTTTGGTCTTGCGTCATGCGTCAATTATGGTGTGGCTGCCGCCGCATACAGATTTATTACGGGTAAAAACAGAAATGAGCAATAACAACGAAAAACCACTGATTTCAATAATAGTTCCGGTATACAACACCTCTGCCTATCTGCACAGATGCGTTGAAAGCCTGACATCGCAGACATATAAGAACATAGAGATAATACTGGTTGATGACGGCTCAACAGACAACAGTGGTAAAATGTGCGACAAGCTTGCCGCCAAGGACAGCCGCATAAGGGTAATTCACAAGCAAAACGGAGGCGTATGCACAGCCAGAAATGCCGGTCTTGACGCGGCGACAGGAAGCCTTATAGGCTTCGTGGATTCGGATGACTACGTAGACAAGGACATGTACCGTATATTACAGGAAGGAATGAAAGGGGACATATCCGCCGGGAACACCTGCGACGTATATGAGGATGGCAGAAAGAAGAAGAATCGGCAAGAAAATAAAGTATTGGGGATTTTTCGCCCTGCCCTTTACAAATTTCGCCATATTCGCCTCAGCCGCAGGAAATGAGCATCATTCAGACGAACTGGCAGAGACTTCCATTCTTATAGGACAAACAAGATTCTGGAGCAGCTACCATCTAAGCCTGCCAAAAAAGCTATTCGCAGCGGCATTTGTCCTGTTTCCGACATTTACTGTGTCAATAATGAGAATGCCATACATCAATGAAAAAATAAAAAAAATTCTAAAGGTAAGAAAGGAAACAACTCAAAAACATGGTTTTTCTGAAAAAGAGAAGACACGATCAAAAGAAAAGACCGTGGGAATAATGACTTTTCACAGGGCAGACAATTATGGTGCGCTGCTACAGGCCTACGCATTAAAAAGGACTTTAAGAAATCTTGGCGTACATCCTTATGTGATAAACTATTTTTGCCCAGCGATAGAAAGCACTTACAGCTTCTTCTCGCAGATGGAGAATTTCGGCATAAAATGGATTCTTAGGAAAGCTGTAAAACTTATATGTCTGCCTGCCATAATCAGAATACGCCGCAAATTCAGCAAATTCAGGAATGAATATCTGCACAACACGGATGATTATTCCCCCCAAAACATAAACCATGCCGATTTTGACATATATATTTCTGGCAGCGACCAGGTGTTCAATCCGCAGATAACAGACTATGACAAAAATTATTTTTTGGATTTCGTAAAGGACAAAAGGAAATGCTTCTCCTACGCTGCCAGCTTCGGACTTGAATATTCGGAACTTGGCAGAAAGGAAATAGACTTCTTCCATAAAATGCTTGACAACTTCGCAAAAATCTCGGTAAGGGAAAAGGAAGGTATTTCCATAACGGAAAAGACACTTCCCGGCAAGGAATGTTTTCAAAGCCTTGACCCAGTCCTACTACTAAATAGCAGGGAATGGGAGGAAATAACAGTATTGCCAAAGAAAAAAGGGTATGTACTGATGTATCTGATGAACTATGATGACAAGATAATAAATTATGCCAAGGAGCTGGCAAGGGCAAAAAAACTTCGTCTGATGTTGATTTCCCATAAACTTGACCTGAAAAAAAGACCCGGAATAGAGAAGATAACGCCAACCCCGCAGGAATTTCTAGGATATTTCATCAATGCGGATTATGTTATAACAAACTCATTCCATGGCACGGCAATTTCCACGCTGTTCAACAAGGCTTTTTTCACGGATATGTCAGAATCGCGAAAGACAAACCCCAGGCTTATGAACTTTCTGGAACTTATAGGGCTTACTGGCAGGCTTATTGACAATATCGGTACAGATTACGATGCAGCCCCGGACTGGCAGACTGCAAATGCGGCTCTCGCAAGAGAAAAGGCAAAATCATTGGATTACCTGAAAGAGATTGTAAAATGAAAACCCGTACGGAAATATTTGTATACAATTCCACAACGATAATAGTGCAGCGCATAATCGCAATGCTTGCCGCATTCATAATTCCCCGGATAATAATGACGGTTTACGGGTCAGAGATAAACGGATTCATTGTGTCCGTAAAGCAGTTCGTCACCTATTTCTACCTTGTTGAGGCTGGCATTTCCGGGGCAAGCACGGTGGCTCTTTACAAGCCGCTCGCAGATCAGAACATTCCGGCAATAAACGGCGTTCTTTCGGCGGCAAAAAAATTCTACTACCAGTCCGGCTGGGCATTTGTCGGGCTTGTCGCGCTGCTTGCCATTTTTTACCCGCTTTTCATAAAGACAAACCTTCTGAATTTCTGGCAGATATTCATTACCGTATTCGCATTGGGCGCGACCGGCGTGATGGATTTCTTCACCCTTTCCAAATACCGTGTACTGCTTAGTGCGAGCCAGAGAATATATGTAATATCATTCGGCAGAATAATTTACTCTGTTCTAAACGTGATTATAACCTGGGTTCTGGCGAAGGCAGGCTGCTCTGTGGTCACATTGCAGGTGGCCCTGATATTGTCGGTATTCGCCAGAACGGCCTTGCTTCAATGGTATGTAAGAAAGAATTTCCCCTACGTTGATTATAATGCCAAGCCAGACAACAGCTCCCTAAAGGACAGATGGAATGTGCTTTATCTTGAAGTTCTTTCCAGTCTGCAAACATGTCTGCCGATAATGCTTGCCACGCTGTTCACAACATTGCAGGAAGTGAGCGTTTACAGCATTTATGCCCTGGTCCTTACCGGAATAAACAGCATTATGGGCATTTTTTCGTCCGGCCTTTACGCATCTTTTGGCGATGTAATAGCGAGGAAACAGCAGGAAACGCTTCAAAAATCCACGCAGGAATTTGAACAGGCATATTATTCAATGATAACGATAGTATACTCAACGGCATTGTTCCTCATAGTGCCTTTTGTATCGCTATATACCAAAGGCGTTAACGACGTGAATTATATCATTCCATCCCTGGGATTCATGTTTGTGCTCAATGGGCTTTTGTACAATATAAAGACACCGCAGGGAATGTTGGTAATTTCGGCAGGAATGTACAGGCAGACCAGATGGCAGAACACCATTCAGGCGGCAATTATGGCCATAGTCGGACTGATCGGGGCGAAGCTGTGGGGTCTGCACGGAATACTTTTTGGCGTGATATGCTCCAATTTCTACCGCGACATTGACCTGATGTTCTTCATTCCAAAATATCTTACGCATGTAAGCTATAAGAAGACCTTGAAGCACGGTCTTGCAGCCTTGGCAACATTCGGCCTTGTCGCGGCAATATGGAAGACCGTGCCACTGCATATACATTCAATGACGCAATGGGTATGCTATGCCGTCATAATTACCATTGTCATTTCGGTATGGACAATAGTCCTGAACTATGCGATAGACAGGCAGAATATGAAGAACGTGGCAGCAAGGATAACAGGGCTTGTCAGGAAAAAGCTAGGGAAACGCAGGTAAAAGTACTTTATCTGCGTTTACAATTAAATAAAAATTCAATTATTCGCATTTGTATAAACCGAATTTTGTTATGTCATGATTCTTATTCATATCTATATCTGCAAAATTTCCCATTGGATAAGCATGATATTTTGTATTGTAAAAATCCAGACAGGGATATTCCATTTTGCCAGTTTCTGTGTTTAATAAAAAATAAGCAATTCCATCATTTTCCTTATATGTCTGCCCATATACCATATATTCACAATAGCCGATTTTATCTATATTTTTCAACAATTTTTTATTATTAGGGGAAATTAGTGTGTAATTTGTGCCATAATAATAATATTTCAGCAAATATCCATTAGGTAGCTTATGTTCAAGCTGTATAAAGACAGTAAGAAATAATAATAGTCCAATCAAAACTAGGATTTTAACAAAACGGAGCATAAAACAAGATATTTTCACAAAGAAAAACCATTGTTATGGAATTATAGAATTTATGGATCTGAGATCAATCTGAATTTTTTTCTAAATTTCCGGAAAAATAATAATAAAGTGTAGATCTTCCCAAAGGAAAAACAACAAAAACATAATTAGCGATGGCACTTAGCTCTGGTGACGTAACCTCTCCCATTGTTTTATTGGCTATAAGTGTTTCCAAATATTGACTTATATTTGAATCCATTTCTTTTTTTTGCTTTCAATGATGGTGCAGAATTCTTAACTATATCAAAAAGACCAATATCTTCCAAATAAACTGTCCCATTTTTTCCTTCTTCTAGGTTTATATACGGATCAAAATAGTGATATACAAAATCAGCACTATCCCACTCTTTTCCGAACTCTGCAAGCCTAGTATTAGCTTTCACTTTTGAAGATAAAAAACCGTTTACATGTTCCCAATCTGAACGGCAAGCTTCGCTTTGTTCTTTTTGCCAGGCCTTTTGTGTTGACTGAGGCAGTGAAGGATGAGGAATCGCAATTTCCATTTCTGACACAATTCTTTTTATGTTTTGAGCATTAATAGAATTGACTGCAAAATCGTCAAGTGCAAATGCTGGTAAAGATGATATAACAAGAAGAAATGTAAAAATAATGTGTTTCATTTTTATATTGTAGAATATTTTACCTCATTTTATCAGTAATGTTATAAATGATACAATACTATTGTAGATCAAACAACATTTATCTGTAAATAAGCAATTCTATGTTTAAAATAGTCTTTTCCGTAAAATGTAAAAAAATTTATGATGTTTTAGCTAATTAATTGACAGGTAATAATATGATTACAATTACTGAAAAGGCAAAATGCTGCGGATGCGAGGCCTGCGTACAGGTATGCCCTGCGAATGCGATAACCATGAAGGCAGATTCGGAGGGCTTTTATTACCCGGAAACGGACAAGTCAAAATGCATAAATTGCGGCCTTTGCGAGAAAATCTGTCCTGAATTATGCCCTCCCGAAAGACATGAATTTGCAAAAACATTTGCGGCAAAGCACAAGGATTGCGGAACACGGTTAAAAAGCACATCCGGCGGAGTATTTTCCGCCCTTGCGGAAAAAATATTGGAAAGCGGCGGAGCAATTTTCGGAGCTGCCTTCAATGACAAGTGGGAAGTGGAACATATATGCGTAAGCAACGCGGAGGAGCTTGAAAGGCTACGCCGTTCAAAATATGTGCAGAGCCGTATTTGCAGCTCGTTCAGGCTTGCAAAAGAATTATTGGAAGAAGGACGGAATGTGTTGTTCAGCGGCACTCCCTGTCAATGCGCAGCCCTTAAAAATTATCTTGGCAGGGATTATGAAAACCTGATCCTGGCAAGCATAATATGCCACGGAGTGCCTTCTCCTGCGGTATGGGAAAAATTCCTGAATGAAACTGTTGAAACCGAAAAAATCAGTGGCATAAATTTCCGGGACAAACGCTTTGCATGGGACATACAGTTTTTCTCAATTGAATTGAAAGATGGCAGTACATTGCCCGGCCCACGAGGGCTGATGAAATTGTTCATCCCTCTGCTTGCGATAAAACGGGGCTGGCTTTTCCGCAGGCTATATAAGCTGACGTACAAAATATCCAGCCTTTATGAAAGGCCTTCATGCTACAAATGCCCATTCAAGGACATTCCATCCTCTGCCGATTTCATCATGGGCGACCTTTGGGGCGTAAATGAAATTGCCCCTAATCTGTACGACAAAAAAGGGCTATCGCTCCTGTTCGCCTGCGGAGACAAGGCAATGGAATATCTGCAAGGCACAAACCTTGAACTGCATGAAATTGATGAAAAAGATGCTGTAAGCCACAATCCTTACGCAATAAGGCCAGTAGAGATAAACAGCAAAAGGGAAGAATTTTTCAGAAGATTTGCCAATGAGCCAGTTTGCGGACTTATCCGGGAACTTTCTGGCGAAAAAAACATTCCCGCAAAAATAATAGACAAAACAAAAGACATGGCACAGGCCGCGATAAGAAAAATATTCAAGTAGTGTTTCCTTTACCTGGCAGAGCCCTGCTGATTATCGCGGCGGTAATTTCCATAAGGCCGTTGGCCTGTGCCATAATTTCCTCCGGGTCTTCTGCCTCCCTTACTGCCATACTGCCCGGAGGGACGGTTCTGCCCGCTCCGCTGCCCCTGCATTGCTCCATTCTGCCCAGGCCTCTGTCCCCTTTGCCCATATCCATTCCGGCTCTGTCCCGGATTCTGTCTTTTCTGCTGATACATGGTACTATGTTCCGGTTCTTCTTCATATTCCGGCTCTGTCTGTATGGCTGCCTTTTTTGCCGGATTCTCTTTAAGATAAAAACTGGAAATCGGCTTGTATCCTTTGGCTTTCATTAACTTGTCCCAGTTTTTCGGAAGTTCCACGGCTATCGTAGCCATTCCTCCGCCGGGAACGGTAAGAACCTTGTTGCGGCTTGCGTCTCCAGTGATTATTATTGCCGTCTTTCCTGCCTGCATGACTGGAACAGTATCAATCCTGTCCTTTCCTGTCCATGCGAGCCACGGCGGTATGGCAGTCTGGGCGGCGTTTTCATCTGCCGCTATCGCGTCAGTATGATTTTCAAGCGTATAATTCTTTCCTTCAAAGGAACTGCCCGGATTTGCCCAGTAATTTGCATAAGCCCTTTCTTCAAGAGGACGGCGTGCTGTTTTTATAAGTGCTTTTTCAAGTGATTCCTTATCCGTGTATTTTTTTGCCAGATCCTTCGCCACATATTCCGTAATGAGTATTGTCCTGTAAACAAAAGGCGTGCCTCCGCCGAGTGCGAACTGTTCCTTTTCAACCGCATCCCATGCCATAAGCTCCATTATTTTCTGCGGATTTGAACTTGCCGGCGTCAGATTGTTTCCCCAGGAAAGCGAAGATGCCGCGGTAATGGCATTATCATTAAGACTGAATCCTTTCTGCTGATGATATGTTTTCCAGCCTATGTCCAGTACGGCCTTTTCATCTTCCATAAGACACCATGATGAAAGATAGCCGAATGTTCCCATTCTTGTTTTCTTTACGTCATATCCGCCAAGATTTATTAAGGCCAGGTCTATGAAACGTCCTATTTTCTTGTTTTTTGGCGAGGTTATCTCTCCCTGTCCGCTGTCAAAACCCAGCTGACGGGCAGCAGGCCCATTAAGCCATACGAAAGGCGACCACGCATGTGTGCTGGAAAGTGTCTTGCGGAAATTTCCGTCCGCCATTGCCTTGGCGAAAGCGATAAGATAAGGCATATATTCCGGCGGACAGCCTGCCATTGCCCCAACTACGGCAACCTGAAAAGCAGTCACATTGCGGTATGCCACAGGCAGCCTGCCTATTACCGAATCCGGCTTATACGGAGTGTATTTGAAAAATTCATCTATCAACTTTTTTGTAGGAGGCACTATGGGCAGACCGTCTGACCAGCCCTGCTTTTCAAAATACGCATTAACTGCGTCGTATGTGCCTGCGTATGCTATTTTGTCAGACTGTTTAAGTTTTGTCTGATTTTTCTGTTCTGCGGCGGTTATCGGCTTTGTAAGTCCCTGTACAATCTGCGGCCAGAGAACCTCCTTTGTGTTTTTCAGCAGTTCCTCCCTTGTGTGCGAGGAGAACGCTCCGGGATATTCCGCTATTCTCTGAACGGAAACTCCGGCCACTGCGGCAGCGAATTTTGCCTGGTCGGCAAAACCGGGAGCGGTTATCATAACACTGGGAATGCCCATAAGCTCCGCTGTAATACATGATCCTTCTTCTTTTGGTGTGCAGAGGCCGCATCCTCCATTGCCTGAAATTACCGCGTCAACCTTCATTTCCTTAAGGCGGCGCTGAAACTCATCTTTTTCACGGCGGGTGACACCGGGTGCGGGATAAGGTCCGGCAGAGCCTATCTCACTAAGCAGAATGACTTTGGCGGTTGGATAATTTTCCAATATAAGCCGCTTTATTTCAGGGTGCGTTACATTCGCCATAAAGCTGCCGCCGACAACCGCGATTGTCTTGCCGTCAAGAGTTTTGAGCCTTGCTGCCTGTTTTACCGGTTTCACGGATGATTCAGCTACAGGTGAATAGACTTCAAAAGGAGGCTTTTCCTTTTCTGCCTTTGCCGCCTCCTCAACTTCGGGAAGAGGACACATCGCAGTGCCGGGAACAGGCTTCTCTTCTGCCGCAAAGGCATAATTCGGAGCAATGCAGAAAGCCAATGCGTGGAACAATGACAAAATCAGGATTCTTATGCGTTTTAAATATGGGGTCATATCTAATTAACGCAAAAAACAGCTGTTTTATTGCACAAACAGCGGCGAGTAAGGCTTAAAGAGTGTTTATGATGTTTATACGGAAGTTTACCTGACTGATTCAATCCATTTTTTCAGTTCCGCTTCAGTGGCACCGGGGCTTAAAATCCTTCCGCTTATTACATTTGCCGTTTCTGCAACGCTTTTCTTTATATCTTTTGCTGAATTTCCCAAGGGGCTTCCTCCGGAAGTGGCGAAAACTATTATTGTCTTATCTGAAAAATCATGCTTTTCCAGGAATGTATTTACAACAGTAGGAGCTGTTCCCCACCATATTGGGAAACCGACATAAACCGTGTCATACTGTTTTACAGAAAATCTATCCTCGGCTATTTCCGGGCGGGATTTTTTATCCTTCATCTCAACGGAGCTTCTGGAATTTCTATCCGTCCAGTCCAGATCCGCGTCCGTGTAAGGTTTTAAAGGCTTTATTTCGTAAATGTCAGCATCTGCCGCCTTTGCCAGAGTTTCAGATACCTTTTTTGTGTTCCCGGTTGCTGAAAAATATACAACGAGTGTTTTTATTCCTGATTTTTCCGTCTGTTCCATTTTTGTTTCTCCTTTTGTCTGTTTTGCCTTGCTCTTTGCTGCCTTCGGGGCGGCCTGTGCCGCTGCCAGGAATATGCCCAATACCGCAAATACTGCCAATGACAGAAACAATTTTGCTGTTTTCATGTTTTCTCCTTATATGTT
>R20__coassemble_1371_pt1 | contig 13781 bp, 12 predicted proteins | sample R20__metabat2_high_PE_044 | metagenome-assembled genome bin R20 | reverse complement strand
CAGCGGCAAGGCAGGCCAATGAGATTGCCGGTGACATATTGTTTGCCGATGCGGAGAATCTGCAGAAACATCTGTCCGCATTCCTGCTTGAAACGTGCAGCTTTCTGGATCTGACCGAGGAAAAGGATTATCAGAACCTTCTGATAGGGCTGCTGGCATCATTGCGTATCGGATATAACATAAAGGCAAACCGCGAGGCCGGACATGGCCGTGCTGACATAATAATAAAGCCCCGAATGAATCATGACAAATACAGGAATCTGCCCGGAATAGTGCTGGAACTAAAGCATTATTCAGCTACGGAGGCAGAAAAGGACAACTCGGAAATGCTAATGGCGGAGCTAGAAAAGCAGGCCGACGAGGCATTGAGGCAGATAGAGACAAAGAGCTACATATCCGAACTGATGACAGACGGTTGCAAATCCGTAATAAGATTCGGAGTAGCCGCAAGTGGAAAGCATGTCAAAGTCATTCGCAAAAGCGAATGACTTTGACAGTTAGAAGTTAGTAGTGAGTAGTTAGGAGTTGAGAAAATTCAATTCCCCTTCGCCCCTTGTGGTGAAGCCCGTCCCTTTAGGGTGAAAACGACACAGTGTGTCGTTTTTAGGGCTGCAAGGCACTACGCTGCTCGCTTGCATGCAGCGTAGTGCTATTCAGCAAATGCGGGAGCATAAGGACGGGAGAGGGAAACATTGGGGTTGAGGGGAATAATAAAAAAATCGTGCATATTTTTTATGCACGATTTTTTTTATGCGACAGTACGTTGTCGCATTGACCTGCTATACTTTTTATATAAGCAAATTCCAATAGAGAGGTCATAAAAATGAAAAAAGATAGCAAGAAAATACAGATAAAGGCAAAAAATACAGTCAGAACGGTTGAAAACACCTCGGAAATGCGGCAGCATATTGCGGACTGGCATTCCTGGGCCTGCGAAATGGCAAAATTCCCTACTGGCAGTGGAGCGGCAGCAAAATTGTCCCATACGGAAAATGGCAGGCATATAACGCATCTGCTGATGCGTATGCTCGCAGTAATGATAATGCGGCGTGCAGGGCTTGTTCCGGAAAGCATATTCACCCCGGATTGTCTGGACGGAATACTAATGCGTTTCAATCCGGACTCGGCAGAAAGCGGTGATTATTACAATGCGATTCTGCAAAATCTGTTTTTCGCCGCATTTGGACGCAAGCCGGAAGAACGCTCTTTCACGGATGGCAGAAACTCGTCGCTGGAATACGGAATAAACACAATGTTCCGAGACGACAGCAGGAAAACGTTTTTCCGAATAAATTATAATGAATTTATTGAAATTTTCAAGGACGTTCCCTGCGTAATCGGCGGACTTTTTGAATGTCAGGATTGTTTTGAGGGCAAGGCGGCAAACATAAAGGCATATTCCGACGGTTTCAGCCGGGAATCCTCAAGAAGGGCATTTGTTCCAAATGTGTTGTTCTTTCAGAAGTGCAAGGACGGACATGAGGGCATAATCAACATTCTGGAAAGGCATTTTTCTGTTTTTGATGGAAAATCTGTAAATTCAGACCGTATTGAGGAAAAATTAAAGACAGCAATAGACGCAATCACGCAGGATTGTTCACCGACTGAACAGGACAGGAAGGAACTGTTTGCCCTGGTTAATCTTGTGCTAAAGACGGAAAACGCAGGTGCAGAGGGAAAAAATCACGTCAGTAATGTAATTATCGCATTAAAGCCAGAAGAAAATGTAAATCCGAGCAGGCCGTCTGACGGAAAATCCATTCAGGCATACAACAAGACCGCCCGTCTAAAAGCGGAACTTTCAGTATTGCATGACAAAATCCGTACCGCAAGGAACGCCTGGCAGTCAAGGCATTTTCGTATAAGGCACAGCCAGCTGATGTATTCAATTAGTAGTGAGCAATGAGCAATTAGCAATTGTTAGAGTTCCTTAATTGTTAGAATATTTTGCATATTGTTGCAAAATATTCTAATTTTAAGTCAGAATAAGCAAAAAAAGAGGGATTATTCCCTCTTTTTTCGCATTTAAAATATGTGGAGTTCCCGAATCAGGTTGCTTCACTACCGTTCGCAATGACGATATAAGGTTTTTCCACAATTGCTAATTTCTCACTGCTAATTGCTAATTTATCATTCTGGTTTCCTGGTTCTTTATCTCTATTTCTGAAAAATCCAGGTTTGAGGTGAAGCTCTGTCCCACCGTGATGGCGTTGTCTCGTCGTATTTCCGTCCTTTTGTCCGACCAGATCCGGCCTGTCTGCGAATTGTAGAAAAGCTGTGATGTTGACAGCCTGAAACCCTCTTCTTTTGCGTCTGCCATGACATGCCCGGAAAGTTCCCCAGTGCCTTTTATACCGTCGGCCTTGCCCTCGTCGGCAGTTATTATCGCATTTAGTTTTCCGTTTTTGTCGTACAGGTTTAGTACGGGTTTTTTGAATGTTGCCGCCGTATTGCCCGGTTTGGCCTTTGCTGTTTCCGCAGTCAGGCTCCAGGATGGCTTTCCCCACGAGGAATCCAGGATTGTCAGCCCCTTTATCTCGCTTTCCCCATCGCCATAATCCGCCGAAGGAGCAGGAGCACAGGACGCAAATGCCATAATTGCCGCAAAAACAATAAGGTTTCCCGCCGTACTGAAAGTGCTTTTTACCATATAATCAAAAGTCATCTTATCCTGTATATATTTTGCACAGATTGCTTCGTCGCTACCATAATAACATTATAAGGAATTTCCTAAACTACTCACTACTAACTCCTAACTTCTAACTTGAAACGCAGAAAAAGGTACTTTTTCTGCGTTTCCATAACTGCTAATTTCCATTTACCACCGTTCCCGCTATTGAATTTGCAGGCTGTATTTCCGGGGCTTTGGATGTGTTTTCCTCTGTTTTGCCGTCGTCCTTCTTGTCCGCCTTGTTTTTCCAGTGATTGAGCCATGGTGTCATTTCCGGGGAAATTTCCCTCTGGTCATAAGGAGGGGGGAGGCGGTGTAATATGAAACTGATTACGAAAAAACCGGCAATGAGTATCAGGTATATGCAGGAAAGGGTCTTTATGTGCCATTTCCAGTTAGGCCACCATGACGGCGGCTGCGTCAGATCCGCATTGCATTTGCGGCAGTTGTGTGCCTGAATTGAATTTTCCTGTCCGCAGGTTGGGCATTTCATGGCAATTCTCCTGTCAGTGTGGCGGCAAGGCCGTCAATCTTGTTTATGGTCTGTACAAATTCCTTAGCGTCGGAAAGACGGAGCGAGTTCGGTCCGTCCGAAAGAGCCTTTTCCGGGTCTGGATGCGTCTCAAAGAATATTCCGGCTATTTTAAGAGCCGCCGCAGCCTTTGCGAGTGGGAGAACAAATCTCCGGTCTCCGCCGGTGGCTGTTCCCAATGCTCCGGGCTTCTGCACGGAGTGCGTGCAGTCAAATATCACTGGATAGCCGGATTGCTTCATTATCTGCAGGCCGCGCATATCAACAACAAGGTTTCCATATCCGAAAGATGTTCCTCTTTCCGTGATCATTATATTTTTGCAGCCGCGGTTTTCCAGCTTGGCGATTACGTTTTCCATTTCCCAGGGAGCGAGGAACTGTCCTTTTTTGACGTTTATTGTCCGTCCAGTGTCTGCGCAGGCATAAAGCAGATCCGTCTGGCGGCATAGGAATGCCGGTATCTGCAGTATGTCGGCAGCAGCTGCGGCTTCCGCAGCCTGGGAAGGCTCATGTACGTCGGTAAGGAGCGTTATTCCTAATTCTTCCTTTAATGCTTTGAGGAATTTAAGCGATTTTTCACGTCCTATGCCACGGAATCCCTTGTAAGATGTTCTGTTTGCCTTGTCATACGAGGCTTTGAGTACGAATGGCGTGTTCAGTTCCGCAAACATTTTCTTGAGGAAAACGGCCTCTTCCCTGTATGCTTCCTCGGATTCAATTATGCACGGCCCGGCTATATATTTTATCGGAGAATCATTGCAGAACTCTGTGTTCCCGGCCTTTACGGTTTTCTGATTGGTTGTTCCGCTCATTTTCCGTCTCTCCTTTGTTTTGCCGCATTTATGAAGCTGACAAAAAGCGGATGCGGTCTGAGTGGTTTTGAATTGAATTCCGGGTGGAACTGCACTCCTATGAACCATGGATGCTCAGGTATTTCCACTATTTCCGGCAGATTGGCCTCCGTATTCATTCCGCTAACTGACATTCCCTCTTTTTCCACGAGAGGAATGTATTTTGGATTGAACTCGTAGCGGTGGCGGTGGCGTTCCATTATCTGCGGCTTACCGTAAATCTTTCTGGCAAGAGAGCCTTCCTTCAGGTCGCATTTCCATGCTCCCAGACGCATTGTGCCGCCTTTCGCGGTTATCTTTTTCTGTTCCTCCATTATGTCTACGACAGGTTCATCTGTTTCCGGTGCAAATTCCGTGGAGGCGGCATTTTTAAGGCCAAGTACGTCGCGGGCAAATTCTATGACGGAGCATTGCATTCCAAGGCATATTCCGAGGAACGGTATCTTGTTTTCCCTGGCATATCTTACTGCTTCCAGCTTGCCCTCTATTCCTCTTCCGCCGAAACCTCCCGGAACAACCATTCCGTTAACATCTGCGAGATGGCTTTCAAAACCCGGTTCTTCCACGTCCACATATACAGGCTGGAATTTTACACCGTTTTCCGTGCAGCCGTGCTGAAGGGCTTCCGCAAGGGATTTGTAGGAATCTTTCAGCTTTGTGTATTTGCCAGCAATGGCTATTTTTACAGGTTCTGCTTCAAGCGAGGCATCAAGTTTCCTTGTGAAATCGGTCCATTCGTCAAAATTCCAGGAAGAAGTCCTAAGACGCAGCAGCATCATTATCTGGTCATCAAGCCCCTGGCTTTTCAGCATGAATGGCACATCGTAAATTGAAGAGGCATCCGGCACGTCTATCACTGCTTCTTTCGGAACACTGGTAAACAATGCTATTTTGTCCTTTATTTCACGTTCAAGGGGCTTTTCGCAACGGCAGGCTATTATGTCGGGATCTATGCCTATTTCACGCAGCTTGTTTACGGAATGCTGGGTGGGCTTGGTTTTAAGCTCGTCAGAGGCATGCAGATAAGGCACAAGTGTCACATGCAGGTAAAGCACGTCGTTTTTTGTGCGGTCCGGCCTCATCTGTCTTGCGGCTTCCAGGAATGGCAGGCTCTCAATGTCGCCTACCGTACCGCCGATTTCTATTATGCAGATGTCATATCCTTCGCCGGCCTTGCGGAAACGGCTTTTGATTTCATTCGTGATATGCGGTACAACCTGTACCGTCTGTCCCAGATACCCTCCGGCACGCTCACGGGCTATTACGCTCTGGTAAATCTGCCCGGTGGTGACTATGTTCACATGGGTTGTGTCAAGGCTCATAAAGCGTTCATAATAGCCCAGGTCAAGATCGGTTTCCGCACCGTCATTGGTGACAAAGACCTCCCCATGCTGAAGAGGGGCCATAGTGCCTGCGTCCACGTTAAGATACGGGTCGCATTTGATTATGTTGACGGAAAGCCCATGAGCCTTCAGCAGTCTGCCGATTGATGCCGCAGTTATTCCTTTGCCGAGTGAGCTTACCACGCCACCTGTGACGAAAATATATCTGGTCATAATAAATTCCTGTCCGCGTAAAAATTTTCAAAAAACCTTATTCATATATTATATAAATTTAATAATAAATCCCCGAAAATTTCATATGGGCTTAATATTCCGTTGAACTATGATTTTAAAACAAATATCCCCCGGATTGATCGGAGGATATTTGTTCGTAATATTTTTTTGTTCTTCTTGATATATCAGCAATCCATTCTGTCCGACTCTGCCAGAATGTTTGGGAGTTGATATGGCAATGAGCTTGTTTTGCATTCAGCATTGTCCTTATGTTCCTCGCAATATTTTTTTGCCGCGTCCTTGTCAATATATTCTGCCGCCTCAGTCCCTATTGTGTTTGCAAGGAAAGTTCCTCCTGCGCCTATAAGCAAGAGTATGACGTTTATGTATTTGCTAATAGTTGTTTCAAGTTTTGCCTTGGCTGCGTTGTAGGCTTTTGCTCCTGCCGCACAGGCGACGCAACAGGATATCAGGCCTGCTCCTGCTACGGCGAGCCACATTCCTCCAAAAGCATACTGTTTGTATTTGAACATCAATGTAAGTGCCAGCCCTACTGCTGTCGCGCTTGCGGCTATTGCTATGGATGAGAAAATTATGGCTAGTTGCGGGCCATAAGGTTTTGTGGCAGACAACGCCGCTGCGGCTGTAAGCATTAGCATTGCTGTCATAAATACGTACTTCAACGCTTTTGCTTCTTTTTGCCAAGGCGTAACATCCTCGGTTTTTGTGGAATCAGGAGCATTTGGCTTATCCTCTTGTGAATTTAAAATAATGCTCTGCTGTGTTGGGGTTTCGTCTGTTCCTACATCCTTGGGATCAATCAATCCTTCTCCTGTCCCTTTTTCTGTTCCCTTGTTTGCCCCATCCCACGCATTGTTTCCTATTGAACGGGATTGTGAGGCAGAATCCGCATTAACTGCTTCTTCTTCGGCCTTTTCTATTTGCTCCGCCTGTTGAATTGCTGTCTGTGCGTAAGACGGAATTGCGAATATTAAGGCAATGGCAAACGCTGATAAGATAACTTTTGTTAAAAAAAAGTGGTTACTGTTCATAGTCAGTCTCCTGTGAGAATGTCTCTTTGCGATAACTATATTATATATATACAATCAAAATGTGTCAAACGGAAAAGGTATTTTTTCCGTGTTTATCTTGCCCTTATGCCGTATGGCAATATTGTCGCTGTCCACTCGTCCCTTGGGAACTCCGCGAGGCGGGCGGCCATGTCGGACAGCTTCCCTGCCGGATATGCCTCAAATGGATTGTCATTGCTGTATGTGCCGCCTGGCAGGAATGGCCTTTTTTTCGTCGCTATTATGTGCAGGATTTCCGCAGTCTCCCTGCTGCCTTCGGGCAAGGATGGATTTAGGTTGAAGTTGTAGTCTCCTGGAATGTTGACTGTCTGTCCTGCCTTGACGAATGATTTTTTTGAATATCCGTTGGGGAAGACCATTGTTATATTGCCATCCGCGTCTATGTTCAGCAATGTTATGTAGCAGTCCTGACTGACCTTTAATGTAAGGTTGAGATCATCTCCGTCGTAAAATGCGGGCTGGTTCAGCGACGCTTTCAAAATCTTGAAATCCGGGTCTGGATCGCCCTTTTTGCTTACCTTGCCCTTTATCTGAACCTTGCAGTATGTGCCTCTGGTCGCTATGAATTTGCAGTCCGGATCTCTGACGGTTTCATATTGCGATACTGCCTCGCTCCAGACATTTGCGTAGGAGGAAACCATCTGTGATGATGTTAATGCGTTTTCCGTTGCGAAGTCAAACATTCCGGCGGAAACGTTCACGCCAGTTTTCCTTATGGCCTTGGAAAGCGCGTCTTCTTCCGCCCGATCCTGTGCCAGTCTGGAGGCCTCATTCGGAAGAGCTGATCCTTCGCCGTATGCTATAAATTCCGTTATTCCGCCATGGCTGGAGAGGATCTTGACGGATTCAGACGCTGGCATCGTTGTTCCGTCTAAAGATGTCCTGCCTGCGAAACCTGCCGGATCTGTGGCGGACTGCTCAATGTTCCTGACAGTCTTTTGCGGTATGGAAGACTGCCTTACAGAATTGCTGGAACAGGCGGCAAAAAACGGAATTGTCAACAGTGAAAACAAAAATAATGTTGATTTAAAATTAACTATACGGATAAAAGAATTGAATCTTGTTTTCATAAGAATTTCCATTGTGTCTATAAATCTCAAATCATACATCGCCTAAAAATATTATAGAATAAATATTGAAGCATTTTGTAAAAACGTTAAAGGAGAAAAAATGGAAGGAATTGAAAAAGTATATAAATTCCTAGACGAGGCAAAGACATATTTTCTTGCCACCGTAGAGGGAGATCAGCCAAGGGTACGTCCTTTCGGAACTGTACTGTTGTCAGATGGAAAACTGTATATACAGACTGGAAAAATAAAGGAAGTTTCCAAGCAGATAGCGACTAATCCGAAAGTAGAAATATGCGCGTTCAAGGACGGAAAATGGCTGCGAGTGTCCGGAGAGCTTGTCAATGACGAGAACCGTGATATAAGAGTAGCCATGCTTGAAAAAATGCCGGAGCTTAAGGGAATGTACAGCGTTGATGACGGAAATATGCAGATGTTTTATTTCATTCATGGCAAGGCCGTGTTCAGCTCATTTACGTCAGCACCAGAAACAATTGAATTTTAGGAGGAACTTATGGAAACAAAGGAAATAATACTGGAAGCGATGAGAAAGGCCGGAGAGCCTTTGAATGCCGGAAAGGTTGCGGAACTTACAGGTCTTGACAGAAAGACTGTAGACAAGGCCTTTGCAGCAATGAAGAAGGAAGGCAGCATAGTCTCTCCCGTCAGATGCAAATGGGAACCTGCAAAGAAATGAAAAAAAAGCCGCTCAATGCGGCTTTTTTTACGTTATCCTCTTCGTCATTGCAATGACGACATAAGGAATTTCCTTAACTGCTCATTTCTCATTGCTAACTGACAATTTGTTTATGTATTCCTCCGCCGCTTTCAGGTCTTCCGGAGTGTCTATTGATGGCCCGAGCGGATCTACCTCGGCAACACATATCCTCATTCCGTTTTCCAGGGCGCGAAGCTGCTCAAGTCTTTCCAGTTTTTCAAGAGGGCTTTGTGGCAGCGATACGAATTTTTGCAATGCCTCCCGTCGGTAAATGTAAAATCCCAAATGCAGGTAATAAGGATATTTCTCTGCGATGGGGGAAAGCGGATGATGATACGGTATCGGACAGCGTGAGAAATAAAGGGCGTGTCCGTCGGAATCCATTGCTATTTTGACGCAGTTTGGATTGTCAATGTCCTCGCCGGAAAGTCTAACACATGCCGTGCCTATATGGCAATCCGGGGAGGCTTTCAGCTTGTTGAAGGCCTTTTTAAGCGTTTCCGCGGTCATAAATGGCTCGTCGCCCTGGAAATTGATTATGTAATCCGCATCCATGTCCTTGCAGGCTTCCCATACCCTGTCAGTGCCGGACTGGCATTGCGGGCTGGTCATTACGGCTTTTGCACCTATGGACTGCAAAAATTCCAGCACCCGGCGGTCTTCCGTTGCCACGATTATTTTCTCGGCGATGTCCGCCTTTACTGCGGCTTCCCATGCCCATTGTATTACGGGCTTGCCTGCCAGTCTTGCAAGCACCTTGCCGGGGAATCTCTGCGAGCCATATCGTGCAGGTATTGCGATTATGATCTTGTCTGACATAAATCTGTCTCCGTATAAAGAAATTTCAAAAAATGATTATCTGTTGTAATTTTCACATAGTTTAATGTATGTTTCTGACAAATCGTTTCTTATCTGTTCTATTTCTTTTTCATTAACGTCTGTTGATGCTTTTTTTGATAATGATGTTATTTTTGCCATTAAATCATTGTTTTTGTCAAATTCAGGTATAAAGATATGGGCTTTGTTTAAGGAAAAGCCATTTGTTTTAAAAGTCTTATGTATGTAGTTATGTACAACAGTGCTGTTCAGTATTCCACATATATAATATGCTTCATCCAGTGTTATATTTTCTCTGCGTATATTTTGACTTATGATAATGGTATGCTTGACGCATATTATCTCTTTTTCCTCTCCCCATGGAGTGATTGATTTTTTGTCTATGACAGTGGCACAAAAATCTGAATTGTCCCTTACTGCGACAATATAGGGAGCAAACGTGTAGTTCCCAATTTTTGAAAGCGAATAAAACTCGCTACCCCTGTGCATAGTCTTGCTTTTGTCTGACTGTTTTTCAAGAAGGTCTTTTTGAAGTGCGAAATAGATTGCTAATCCCTGGTTGTCTTTTGATATTTCTTCAAATGGCACAGGATTGGAAGTGTCTGTTTTTTCATATGGTATTATATGGAAATTGTTTTCGCAAGAGAATTTGAATGGCTTTATGTTTGGACCTTCCAGCATAGGATATATATAGTATGTAGGTAAGTCCCAGCCTCCAAATGGCATATTTCTTACTTTGTATCTTGATGTTTTTAACGTTTTGTTTGCGAATCTGTAATTGCCAAAGGTTTGTGATTTGCCGCATCCCACAAGTTTGAAAACCTCAAAAGGAGTGGATTCTACACCTGTCCTATAAAGGTATGCTGATGACCCTGTTATAAGATCAAAGTAATCATCACCAATGTTGCAGAAAGTAAATGCTGTGGATTTTTTTGATAACTGTCTGGCTGATTGTCGTTCTATTTCAAAATAATCAGATAGTTCACTGAAAGAACTGAAAGAGTTTATAAATTCATCCGAAATACCATTTTTCTTTTTTATCGCATTTACCTCAATGCCAATCTGATAATCTTTTTGTTTTCTTGAAAAATAATAAGAGATAAAATCCTGGGTGACTGATTTTTTCCCTATCTTGAAAGGCCTTAATGGCGGAAGCCATCTGTCTAGTTTCTGTATATACAGCCTTTCTGTCTTGTCTGGCGTTATATAAAAATTACGGAACTCCTCATAGGAGTTTTGAGCCATTATGCTGTCTGGCATAAGAAAAGCCAAAATCCCCTGATTGCTAAGCCAGTTGGTGGCTGCGACATTTGCTATAAGGGCGCATATATTGAGTTGTGCACCTCCGTATAAGCCTCCATCATTGCAGAAAATATTTCGTATATCACAGAGTTTTTTTATTTTGTTAGTGTATGCCGTAGGCAAATGCTCCCATTTTACCCAGGGAGGATTTCCAACAATGAAATCAAATTCCTTAAGCCTGGCTATCATTAGGAAATTTGTGATTATCCTTATCCATATACCATCCCAGTGATTTGTATGAAGCATTACAAGATTTTCGGAAAGCTGTCTTATTTTTACAAGAAGTTCCTGGTTTTCGGCTTCCTGTTTATTGAATTTGCTTATGATTGAGTTATAAAGTGCTTCCTGGTTTTCAGCCTTTATCAATGCCTGAAGGGAATACATAAGGCTTGTGAAGTCATTTGAGTTTACCAGCCTTACTGGCATGAATACTTCAATATCTGATGTCTTTTGATTTGAAATTGAGTATCTGTAGCAATCTGTGCATCCAACTTTTTCTATGATTGGAATTATTGCGGAGTCTCCGAGGTAAACTGGTATTTCTATGTTATTGACTTCTCCTATGGCGTTTAGAGCCATAAAATAACTGACCCTGGCCGCAAGAACTGAAAGTGGGTTTATGTCAATTCCGTGTACCCTGCTTATTATTCTACTGATTAAATCCTTTCTTTGTTCCTTTGTGAAATCTAGAAGTGAGGCATTGCCTGCAATTTCCTTTATTAGTGCGATTAGGAATATGCCTGACCCACAACAGGGATCTAACGCTGTCCAGTCCTGTTTTTTCCCTATCTCCCTTGCTCCTTGTATTACACTGGAGGCAAGCCATTCCGGCGTAAAGTACTCTCCCATGGAATGTCTTACGGATTGAGGAATAATTCCCATATACAGGTCTTTGAAAATATCTCTTGGATTGTAATCCACATCAAGAGAGAATGTGGAATATTCGTCAATTTTGAATATTATATGCTGTATGTTTTTGGAAAAATCATTGCTCCATTGTTCCTTGTCCGCATACCACGAAAAGAAATCACCTTCAAGGAAATTCTGTATGCCAAGGCTGGAATAGGAGTATCCATCTTCAAGTTGTTGAAAAAATTCCTGTATTTTTTCAGACGTAAGTTTTGTCAGATCATTGTACACATTTGCATATTTATTGAAATTAAGGTGATATGCTGCCTTGCAGGCTATTAGCTTTACTATTATGGCAAACGCGGTATTTAACGCAAACAAGGCATAATATTCAGTGTGATTGTCTTGAATTGGATAATCAAAAATCAAGGAAAGATCATTTCTTCTTTTTTCAATATCCCTGCTTTTTCCGTTGTCATGCAGGGACAAATGCATCAAGGAAAGCCATTCGCAATACAGCATTGATGTCTTTTCTGTAGCACAAGATGTTAGTGTCTTAAAGAGAGTTTTTGCTATTTTCCTGGTGTCAGAATTATCATTCAGGTACAATGAAAAATCCCTACATATATTCTCAGGTACAAATTTCTTGCAGTCATTGCTTACAATGCCTTTGATAATGGCATCAATATCATCTACGCATATAGGTCGTAGCAGAGTGGATTTTACGATGTTTCCCGAAAATGAAAAATATTGTATATTTATGCCGTCTGTAAGTATTGCATTGAGTTCCTTGCCAGTACTGTTTTTTATCGCATACAGATAATCTTCTGTCTGATGTCTTGCAAGCAATTTTTCATTTTCTGTTTTTAGTTTGGAATAATGTTTGTACTCAATTACCAGTCCGTTGACTACGGAATCCAGCCTTCCGTTGCCACTTGTCCTATTTGATAGGTTTCCGAAATTATGCCTTATTCCTTTTACAGGTTTTTCCTGGCTGAATTTCAAGGCAATACTTGTGTTTTTTCGTATGAGATAATATATTTCATTTTCAAAGTATGAGGCTGTTTCAGCTTCTGATTTTGAGCATGAACAGTCTTTTACAATATTGCTTAAAGCATTTGAAATTTCTGTTTTGTATTGCCCACTGTCAATCCACTCTGAAATTTTTTTGTTCATATTTGAAAATAAAAATATCTACTCCTGGAATCTCATTTCGCGTTTTACAAGTTTTGCTGATATTGAGCCGAAGAATGTTTCCGCCTTCATAAGCACGGGAATCTGGTCTTCGTCGTCGGTGAGCCATACGAACAGGCGTTTTCCGGCCTTTGATACGAATATTCCCTCCGAACCAACCTTTGGCTCGCCGACTATGCACCTTTTCTTTCCGAATATCGTTGCGATCTTTTCCGTCCTTAACACTGTTGCTTCCATTTGCCAGTTCTTCTTGGTGTTCACGTCCATCATTATCTTTTCGCCCTTTTTCATTCGGAGCGCACGTACCTTGTACATTGAGGACAGTATGTCGCTGACAGGTAGCGGAAGAGTGCCGTCAAATGATGACAGTTCCTTGCGGCGGTTTAGCTTCTTGCCAAAATATCTTTTGTCCGCCTCGTCAAAGATTGTCCATTCATTGAAGAAATAATGTCCCTCGTTAAGTTCCTTGTAATATCCGTAGGAATTGAGTGTCTCCGTGTCAAACCAGCTGTCATTGCGATCCTTGACCTTGTACAGCTTCTCCACGAATGAGGCGGATCTTACGCCTGAAAGCAGATGATATGCCGTATGTGTGCCTATATGTACTATACCGTCGCAGAAAAGCCATGCCGCCCCAACTCTGGTCACGCCGAGGTAAATGTCGTATTCCAAGTATTCTCCGGGCTGAATTGACTTGTATTTTGAATTTACGGCTTCCGTGGAAATGGGCAGATCAAAAAAAGGATGGTTGAGACGGCCTTCACTTGTATATATTTTTTCGGGGGGGACATTTTCAAATATTTTCAGTGTTTCCTTGTCCTGAGGCTCTGAAACCTCGTCATTTTCCACTTTCTTATCGGTTTTTTTGGCTTTATTTGCCTTTTTTGCCTGTTTCTTCGTGTTTTTTTCTACGGATTCCGGCTTTTCCGTGTCCTGTGCCGAAATTTGGGCATTTTCCGTCTTTTGTGTATCGGGAGGTACATTCGTGTCTGCCGCATAGAGGCAGGTCACAATCAATAGTGAAAATGTAAATATTAAAAATTTCATCATAAAAATCCAAAAATTTAAAAATCAATTAAATATTTTTGTTGAAATTTTTTACAGAAAATTAGA
>R20__coassemble_1364_pt1 | contig 13845 bp, 10 predicted proteins | sample R20__metabat2_high_PE_044 | metagenome-assembled genome bin R20 | reverse complement strand
CATAAAATTTTCAATTTTGAAAAATTTGGTTAAAAATTTCAATTTTTGAAAAACGGCCATAAAATTTCATTTTTGAAAAAAATGGATAATATTTTTCAAAATGTAAAAAATCTAAAAATTCAAACCCTACCAAAGAACGTATATAAGCAACAATCCGAGAATCAACACTACACCTCCGACGCAACCGTCGTCTTCGCCAATCGCCCCAATTCCGCCTAATACAAAGCCAATAGCAAAAATCCATAGGAAAGCCTTTATCACGCCCCATAGGAAGCCTCCGATGGACGATTTAACTCCATCTGTGAATTTGCTTGTGGTACTAACTGGCTTGACGGAATTACTGCCGGTATTGCCATTATTTTCCGCCTTCCAGCGTTCCCTGTACTCATCTGCCCTGGCCTGCAATTCGGCCTTCTTCTGCTGTTCAACGACATTTTCATATTTTATCGGATTGAAACGCATGACCGCAAAAACCGGCATATCCTCATAATTTACGTCAACACCCTCGTCAATGACTGATCCATTTTTCTGTGCAGCTAATGACTTTCCCTTTGAAATCAGCGAGGAATCCGGCTTCTGCATAAGCCAGCAGCCCAACGAGGATTCACCCTCAAAATAGGTCTCTTCGGAAAGATTTGTACTTACATATCTTGAATAAAGTGCTGTCATTTCCGGATATGGCAGGTATATCCTGTCTGTCTCGTCGGGATTATATGGATCTGACATATTCAGAATCCCTTCCCTTTCAGCATCCGTAAAAAATTCCGATAAAAAAGCCCCGTTAAGCCAGGAACGTATGGTACTGTTATGCCACGAGACTTTTTCCTTTTTCTCATTGTACGGCATTAGGGCAATGCCACGGCGGCTCATAAGAATCCATGTACCGTCTCGCTCCTCGTTGATGACAATCCATTCCATCTGACGGCTGGATTCACCGGATCGCACCTTTGGGTCAAACTTGTTTCTTCCCAGCTCTACCGTCTTGTAGGGCCTGTACCTTATGACGGGACGCACTCCGCCGTTCCGGGTATCTGCCATATAGCCCTTGTAGTCTATTGCCCCCTTGGCGTTTATGAATGCCGCCGTGCCGGTATCATTTCCCACGGTACGCAGCCATTGCCATGTCCTGTCAGGCATTACCTGCACGCCAACAGAATCATCTATTTCCGCCTTGCGTTCACTGTCAGACGAGAACAGACGCTCCGCCTCCTCTATGCCCAACAGGTAAACCCTGGATTTTGTCTTTTCAAAGACGGTCTGTCTGCCTTTGTATTTTGGATTATGGCTTAATGGCACGGTGTCGTATACTATGAATTTCTTCTCCCTGTCGGAAAATGCCTTTTCATAAAAATCCCCGTCAAGCCATTTTCCCAATGAGGAATCAGAAAAGGAAGTGGGATCCCTTTCCTTGTCATATTCGGACAAGGCAAGAATTTTCCTGCTTAACAGCATAAGGCTGCCGTCGTCATTTTGCCTTAATACAAGCCATTCCAAAGGCTGACGAAAGCCTTCCGCCCCCCATGTACCCAGTCTTACTGTTTTTCCGGGAGCAAGATCCTCCATTGGTATCGGGCTTTTCTCTATGCTGAATGTCTTGGCATATTGGGCAGACACATTCTGTGCCGTGAAAATTGCCAGAACAGAGGCCATAATTATTTGGGAGAATATTTTTATTGTTTTCATATCAGAAGAATCAATTTAGTATCACTTGCAAAAGGAAATGAAAAAATCTTACAAGCAGAGCAATTCCGACAAACAAAAGGGGTACTCCTGCAAACCATCCTTCGTCTTGCGTTAAAGAAATTATAAACATTATTACATAGGCAATTATCAGGTATACCCAGCATGGCCAGGCAGGTGTTTTGTCAGACTTTTCTTCCTTTGGATGAACTACCGCTGTCTCTGATTTTTTTTCCATAACCGTAAGGCCTTTCTTTTTTTCCTCAGCGGTCATTCTTGCCAATGCAGCATTGTATTTTTGCTGATTGAAACGCATGACCGCGAAAACCGGCATATTCTTGTAATTTACGTCTATGCCATCCTGCATTATTGAGCCAGTCTTTGTACAAAGCAAGGCCTTTCCGATTCTTATTAGCGGATTCTCCGGTTTTTGCATTACCCAGCTGCCCAGGGAATCATTCCCAGCTATGTACGGCTCGTCCATAAGTTTTGGATTTACATAATTTACATAAAGATCAATCATTTCCGGATATGGAATATAAATCTTATCCATTTCCATCGCATTATATATATTTGAAGTGAACACAATACCTTCCTTCTCGGCGGCTGAAAATGTTTTTTCAAAAAATTCCCCATTTAGCCATTTGCGAAGATCTCTGTCCTGCCATTGCACGGCTTCCTTTGCGTTATGATACGGCATTAACGCAAAGGCATTCATGCTCATAAGCAGCTGCGTACCATCTGCCTCCTCGTCAAGTACTGCCCATTCCATAGGACGTGGAGCTGTGCCGGACTGTTCTGCCAAAAACTGGGTTGTTCCAAGTCGGATAGTGCTATATGGTCTGTACCTTATTACTGGACGAACACCACCTTCGGCAGAATCAGTATCATATCCCTTGTAGTCTATTTTTCCCTTTCCATTGATAAATGCCGCTGATCCAAGACTGTTGCCATTTGTACGCAGCCACCACCATATCTTGCCGGCCTTCTTTTTTCTGCCAGAATAATCCTCGCTTTCCGCAATAAGGGATTCCTCTCCTGCGAAAAGGGATTCCGCCTCCTCTATGCCCAGAAGATAGACCTTTGACCTTGTCTTGCTGTTCCATGTCTTGTATTTTGGATTTTTGCTTGGCTCAACATAATCATACGTTATGAACATTTTTTCGTTTTTTGAAAAGGCACTTTCATAAAAGAATCCATTAAGCCATGCTCCGAGGGAGGAATTCTGCCATTCGGTTTTTCTTCCGGCCTTGTCAAAGGAGTTGAACGAAAGAACCTTTTTGCTTATAAGCATAAAGCTGCCGTCGTTATTTTTCCTAAGTACCAGCCATTCTATTGGCCTGCGTTTTCCTTCCTCGCCCCATATACCCAGTTTGACAGTATTGCCTGGGACAAGGTCTGCCCCGGAAACGGTGTTTTTCTGTATGGAAAATTCCTCTTTCCTAATGACTGGCCTTTCTATTGGTTTTTTTGGCTTTTGTCTTACTTCCTCGCTCCGTGTATCCAGATTGGCAGTGTTGTCCGTAGCATTGTCTTCTTTGGAAACGGTGTCTTCCTGTTTGGGAAATTCAGCATTATCCTGCCCAATGACAGAAAATGCCAGAGGCATGGCCAGCAGCAATGCTAAAAATACGGTAATCAATATCTTTATGTTTTTCATAACCATCCAAATATCGCAGTAAGAAGGAACTGCAAAACCCAAAGCAATAACTTAAGCACCAAAGACAATATCATGGGGGCAATAGGAGATATAACAAAAAATCCTGAAAAAACTCCAATTGTCAAAGGTTTTCCTTTTTGGTCATCAAATACTACATTGCTGAATGCAAAACTAATCAACATTGTCAGACCAAGATAACCCCATGGCTGAAGCCATATTCCCAGATTGCCCATGCAGGACGAAAAGCCTGCCCGATAGGCATATCCGAAAAAATATTCCGTAAGATGTCTGCCGAATGTAAAATGCCAAAATCCTTGTACCGCAAGACTAAGCAACACGCTTAAAAAACAGTGTTTGTACCTTACGGGATTTTTTACAGGTGGAACATAATGTTGTCCTGTTGATGTGGATTTGCGCGGTCTCCTCCTCGTCTGTGTTGCTCCTCCAGACTGATTTGTAGACAAATGTTGGGGAATCTGTATACCAGTGAACGGATTTGGAGATACAGGATTACCTACAACGCTGATATTGCCAGCTGACCTGCACCAGGGACATTTGCTCATTCCCGGCGGTATCTTATGGGCATTGTTCTTTTGGCATGTCCTCCAGCTTCTTACCTCATTCTGAAATCTTCCAAGAGCATTATGCCATTCCTCGGCGGTAGGACGCAGTTTGGGATTGCTGTTTGCCTTAATGAATGCCTTATAGAACATATCCGCAATGTATTTTGGAATATAGCTGTAATCAGGAGCAAGAGGCGGAGGTCTTAATCCAGAAACGGGCACGGCATAAATAAAACAACCATTCACGATGTTCTCAACAGGCTGCGGTGCCGCGATAGATGACTGCCTGTTCGTAGTCGGAGAAGTTGCGACAGCAAATGGGTCAAATCCGTTCATAAGCAGGCGGAATATATGACCGGCAAGTGCGAAAAGATCCGTTTCCTGCGTAAAGGCTGGATTGGAAGCAGAAGCTATGTCAGACAGGGATTTGCCGTTTCCAGACTTTATTCTCATTTGCAGCTCATAAGGAAAATATTCCGGCAATCCCACCTCGCATGGGAAAAACAGCACCTTTCCGTCCTGTGCGGTGCCTTTTATCTGGAAGGAATCCGTGTCAACCAGCGTGACCCCGCCTGTTGCCGGATCTGCCAGAACGTTTTTCGGATTAAGGTCGCCGCATACCTGGCCTATCTTGTGTACGGCATTTACGGCCACGCATAGGTTTTTGGCTATAACAATCCTTCCTTCAATACCTATTCCGCCATTCAGACTGGGATCAGGCGAGTACAAGTAGTTTATGTCCTTCTTGCCTGATACTGATGCCATTACGAAACCTGCGAATCTGCCATTGGAATAAACAGCATCAACAGGCCATGTCACCTGCCTCATCGCAGACTGAGGCAGACTTTTATAAATGGATGCCATTATGTATATCTTTCGTTCCTTGGTCCTGTTTGTCTTTCCTGGAAGATACTCCTTAAGCACATAATCCGGCATACCGTCTATCGCATAAACCGCTCCCTCACCGCCTTTTCCGAGGAGATTATTTGTGGTATAAACCTGTCCGTTAAGTCCAGTGAACTGTTTCATAAGTTTTCTCTTTTGTCCTTCTGCTCATTTTCAGAATCGGCATTTGCGGCATTGTTCTTACTTGTTTCCGACGATTCCTCTTTATTTGTTTTGACAATCTCCTCGTTATTCTTTTTGTCCGTGGAGATTTCATCATTGTTTTCCGTGGCAGTATTGGTTTCCGGATTTCCTTTTTCCTCATTCGGGGATTGTTCCGTATCAGTGGGCCTATTCCCAACAGGGGCAGCAGTATCTGTTTTCCCAACCTCCTCCTCCTTGTTCTTGGCAAAATCATCTAGAAACTCTTTAAATCCCTGTCTTATTTCCTGCCCGGCCTGCTTTGTTTTGTGTATTCCAGCCTCTACGGAACTGCGGATTTTTTTTGCAATATCAATCAGTTTTCCATCGATCTGACCATTCCCTTTTGAATATTCCTGGCCATTCTGTTTTGAGGAATCGTCCTTATTGTCATTATTCGGAGTATTTTCCTGACTTTCCGTCTCATTTTTCTCCTGTACGGAATCCTTTTTGTCCTCTTTATCCGTCTCGGCGTAAAGATGCGGATATGCCTTTCTGTTCCAGGCCTCCCTGAGTGCCGCCCAGTCCGGATCTGAATAGTATTCCGAGGAACAGTCTTCAAGAGGGATATCAGTATTTATTATTGCTGCCATTGTCTTGTCATCTTCCTGTGCCTTCATAAGGATAAATGGATAATTCCTTTCCCTTATTTTTGAAATTGCTGCTTCCGCCTGATCAGGAATATGTTTTCCGTATATCTCGGCAAGCCTGGTATAAAAATTCTCAGGAGCGTAATCCGCCGAGGCTGTCAGAAAATCCTTTATGTCCTGCCTTATCCTGTTTAAAACTTCCTCGTCTTGAATTATTCCAGAAGGATCGGCAAAGAATGATGCCAGAGGAACATAAACCCCATCATTGTAGGCAGGATTGTTCTTTAGCAGATATGGGCATAGCGTTTCCAACATTCCGTCAGTCATAAGCAGGACTGCGACAAGATCCTCGTCATAACTGTCTATTTTCCATTGCTTATAGCCAAAACGCAGCGGTATAACGGTAATGCCGTCTGGGCCTTTCTGCGGCTGCGTTATCTGAACATAATCGCCGAATGAGTTGAGGCCTATTATCGCACCGTCCCCGGAATGTCCGTAAATTATGCGTTTTCCCTTGTATAACGCAACTGAAAGAGTGGTGTCATAGCTTTCAACAGGCTCGCCTGATTTTTCAGATTCCCTGATAATCTGATTAAACGCATGATTGTATGCCGTGCGTAGCATGGATTTTATGCTTATTGTCTCGTTATCCCATGGCATATACTTTTCGCAGAAATCCAGCACGGAATCAACAGCTATCCTGGAGCCTATTTGGGATTTTTTTGCCGACCCAACACCGTCGGCTACCGCGGCAATATGCCAGCCTCCGGAAATTTCCCGTATACCGCTACTGTCCTGACAGGGAATTTCCCTCTTTATATGCGATTTGCCCTGCAGACTGAAATTATAACTGAAAATCATTAAAACGCCTCCGAAAAACACATATAGACAATTTCTCATTGGAAACGCTGAAAAGACATTTTTTCAGCGTTTCCCGAATTGATTATCTTAATTGACAAATTACCAATCTGACGGTATGATATGGGCATTCTCCGGCAAGGCGGGCAATTGCGGATTGTCCCCAACCTTGCTGGCGGAAATTATGGCCATACTTTCGCTTATCCAGTTGAAGATATGCTCAAAGTCAGTATTGTCAAGGGAAATGCAGCGTTTTGTAAGGGATGTCAGGGTATTCTTGTCATATCCGTCCACGCCTATGGCAAAGAATTTAAGCTTCCTTTTCTGCTCCTGTTCAAGATGAACACGATCCCTTGCCGCATCAATATTGTCAGTCGGGGCTCCGTCGGTTATCATAAAGATATGCGATGGATAGCTGGGTGTTCCCATGCTGGCATAAAAACGTACACGTTCCTTTACCTTGTCAATGGCCATGTCTATGGCAGCACCCATTGAGGTCATTCCGCCAGCACTAAGCGTTATAGGTTCCATTCTCGGCAAGGGGACAAACTCCTGCACCACATTGACATTGCTGTTGAACTCAATGATTGATATGTCAACACGTTTCTGTGCAAGCTCGTCTAGGGATGTCTTTACCTTGAAATCATTGATTGCCCGGTTCAGATTGTCTATCGGAGCTCCAGACATTGATCCGGAAGTATCTACAAGCAGCACGCAGGCCACATGCGGCTCATTGGGTGCTGCGACTTCCATATCGGGTTCTCCAAAAGTTTCCTGTTCTAATTCTTCCATTCTGTTATCTCCTATAATTTCATTCAAAAACAAGGCCAAAAAAAGCCTATACTTGTTTATAACAGGTTTTAACAGAAAAGTGGTCGCTATTTTAGCGATTTTTTTTAATTGCGGAAATTTCCACAATTGCTCATTGATAATTGCTAAGGAAACACAGATAAAGTCAATGTTTCTCATTCTTTCATATTATTTTGAAAGATTCACAAAAATACTGTTTTTAATCAAAATTTATATCACGACGATAAATTTAACTTGTCTCATAAAGAACTTCCTAAATTGCTAATTACTCATTGCTAGTTGGAAAAAAATTGACAATATGCGGTCAAAATCATGTCATATAATATAACAATAAAGGAGTAGCGATTATGGGACATAAATATGTGTTAAACAGGAGTGAAAAAGGGCAGTTCTGCATTGAGTTCCTTGCTCCATTCTGCGAAAACAAGTACATCTGCCTGCAGGGCTGGATAGAGGGAGCACATCTGTGGGACTTCAAAATATACAACTGCTGTTTTTCAGGAAAGGATCATGCCGGTATTGTGCTGAATATTGAAGTTCTTGGATACATTTTTCATTTTGAGTTCTGCGATTTACGCCACTGGAATGAGACGGAACAGCGTTTTTATATGTACGATGAGCCGCAGCCAGAATGGATAAGACCGGATTATCCCATGGAGCAGTATTTCAAGGAAATAAAAGAGTTTATCTCCGATCACCCGGAAATTGACAGGAACTATTACCGCCGCTGTCTTATAACCTACAAACTGTGTCAGCAAAATGCCTTATACGGAGATGACTGGAACAAACGGTTGAGGGCAGATAAGATCGGCGAGATTGCCAGAAGCAAGGCCCCTAAATTAAAATAATTAAAAAAACCAATTTTTTAAACCAAAGTTTAAATTTTTGCAGAATTTCCACCACCGCAAAAAATAATTGAACTATCCTTCATTGCTCTTCTTTTTTCTCATTGTGCTGAAGCCAGAACAGTTCTTTCTGCTTTTCAATTTCTGCACGCAGTTCTTCCTGTGTGGGAAGATATGTTTTATATTTTGTAGCAAAAAGCTGTTCATTGCCTTTCAGCATTGAATAACGGGCAATATCCTCATCTGTATCAGAACAAAGTATTATTCCAATAGTGGGATTATCGTCTGCGGATTTCTTAATCTCGTCATACATACGCACATACATATCCATCTGGCCTACATCCTGATGTGAAACCGTGCCGATTTTGAGGTCAATAAGCACAAAACATTTAAGTATGTAGTTGTAAAAAACAAGGTCTATAAAATATTCCTTTTTCTCTGTATGAATATGCTGCTGCCTGGAGACAAAAGCATATCCTTTGCCAAGTTCCATAAGAAATTTCTGCAAATTCGTAATTATAGAGCTTTCAAGCTCAGTCTCTGAAAAATCCGAATTCGGCATAAGCCCCAAAAATTCAGCTATTACTGGGTTTTTGATAAACTCTAAGGAATCTTTCTGAAAATCCGCAGTTTTTTCCTGCATCTCTTTTTCCAAGGACGATTTGTCATTAGAGGAAAGAAGTCGGTAATAATACTGCGTAGATATATTGCGCTGGAGAGTCTTAACAGTCCATGACTGGGCAGAACATTTTTTCATATACCAATCACGAGCCTTGCTATCATTTACCTGGAGCAAAGTTCTGAAATGGGACCAGCTCAACTGCAATATCATGGATTTTCCACACGCTGTGTGGAAAATTGAGGGAAAGAAATCATAAAACTGTTTGCAATAATACAGGTTGTTCTGCGTAAAACCTTTTCCAAATTCCTGCGTAAGCTGACTTGCAAGTTTTTTGATAATTCCTGCACCGTATTTTGCCCTGTCTTCTCCGAGTAGGATTTCCTCTGCAATTCTTTTGCCTAAAAGCCAGTTCTGCATTATAAGAGTAGTATTCGCCGCCTTGTACGCACGTTTGCGGGCAGTCTGAACAATAAGCCTTGCATCGGCAAATATATCATTTGTTTTTGAATACGGCAGCAAATCGTTATTTTCCATATTTTTACGGTATAATATTGAATGACTTTTATGAGCCTCTAAAAATCGCAATCATTACATAGCTTCCACACAATCTATTACTTGCGTCTTGCGAAAGATTAGCCGCCGAGAAATATCATCTGTTCCTATTTTCGTTATATATTCCTGAAAATGTGACTACATCTTAAAATGTAGTGTATACACGTTGCCAACCTTTACGTCGGTTTATATTATACATAAAAGACTTCCACAAGTGCTAATTTCCCAAATTCCCCATTGAAACCACCTAAAAACACAAATTTTCTCAAAAATTTTTAAAGTTTTTGACAACATGCTGTCAAAATAATGATGTAATATGGTATTATATCCAAAACAAGGAGATTCTTTATGAGGCGGACAGGAAAAAACTACGGTGAAATAAGCAGAAAATACGGCAAAACACAGAAAAACGTTCCAAGGATTCAGCGTATTCTGACTGTTTTCAGCATACTTATAGCAAACAGGCATGAGGTATCGCTGCAGGACATTCTTAACAGGCTTAAGGAGACAAGCCCCGAATACAATGTGTCAATGCGCAGCCTGCGCAGGGACATAGAAGTACTAATGCAATGCGGCTACGATAACAATATAACACAAAGAAGAGGAATGATTTTTTTTGAATTCCACGAGAACAGGGAAGAAAAAAACGCAAAATACGCCATGAAGGAAATTTCCCATAATGATGCCGTAAAAAGCAGGGATTCCTATCTGATCGAGCTTAATAACGGCCTTATAGAGTTTTATGACAGCGGAATGCACAACATGGTTCTGGAACACAAGATTGACGATCTTATGAAAAAAAGACAGTTTCCGCAGGCGCTTGAACTTGTAAGAGCATTAAGAAAGGACTCCCCCGCAAATGTAGAAATTGCCGCAAAAGAACTTGAACTTTCATGCAGGCTTGGTGAATACGAAAAAGCAGAAGAAGTATGCCGGCATATCATAGATATATGCGCGAATGATTACAAGACTGCGGGCATGAGAGCTATAAGCGACATGATAGGCTATATAATCAAGGCAATAGAGCTGATAGACCTGGCAGACTCCGAATACAAGGCCAGCGAATTTTTCAATTCGGTTTTTAGCTATGCTGAAAAATATCCATATTTAAAAAGGGAATTTATTCTTTCCAGAGGACTATCCCTTGAAAAAATGGGAAGGCAGGAAGAGGCACTTGGACTTTATTCGGCTTATGGCAACAATGATGGATTATTCACTTCAAAAAAAGCCAGGCTGTTAAAGTCTCTTGGAAGAAACAAAGAATATGCGGCCTTATGCAGCCTGCCAGAAAACAGAATGAATATTGCCCTTGAGAAAATAAAAGAACTCACAAATGAAGGCAGATTTGACGAGGCTATGGAAGAATGTGATAAAATTATCAACCTGAATGAAAATGAAATAGCAAAAACTTACAAGTTTTCATTTATCAACATAAAGATTAACGCAAAAAGAATCAAGGCCAAAATGCTTGCCGATTTGGGACGATATGAGGAGCTTGTAGATTTTGTCAAAAATAATTTTAATAAAAAAGACAACTATGGATTGGATTTCAGCGTAAGTATGGAAATCCTGCTACATTTGCCTTTTCCAAAAAATCCGGGAACGGCTCTTGAATTTTTCTCAAGGCCTGAGAACAGGGAAATGTTTGCCGCAAGCAGAATCAGACTTCTGTCCAAAACAGGCCGCAATGAGGAGGCCATTGCCGAATGTGACAAAATCCTTTCCGGCGAACTGAAAGATTCCACTGCGGATTTCTTCAGAAAGGAAAAAGAATCCCTGCTTAAAATAAATGGGGACAATGACAAACTGCTTGCAGTAAAACAGGAAAAAATGGATAAAAGCAACCTGTATAGGGAAAAATTCCAGAAAGCACTGGATTATGCAGAAGAGCTTATTGAAACAGACAATCTGGAACAGGCCGCTGACATTATTGAAAAGGCGGAAAAACAGCTTAAGCAATTCTATAACATATCTGAAAAAACAATTGGTAAGCATCATTTTTATGACCTGATAAAAATAAAGACAAGCCTTATGCTGCGCAGGGGCAAAGCCGTTCAGGCGGTGGAATTAGTGGAAAGCAGTTTTAAGGCACTTGAAAAGGAAAACGGCACGACAAAGGCATACATACTGCTATACGATGTGCTTAAAAGCGGCGGCCAACTTGAAGAATACGCCAAGCAGGCAAAGCATACCGGCAGGGATTACATTCTGCTGAACATTGCCGAGGCATTTCTTGCGGAGTATAGACTAACCGGGTTCATGAACGGATACAATGATGCCATCGCGGTGGCAAAAATTGTGCAGGAACTGTGGCCGGACAGCCGCGAAATACCGAACATGGATGCCAGGCATATAATTGAACTTGCGGAAAAAGCCATAAAAAGCAGAGAGGCAAGGAGACACTGAAAAAAATCAACCATCCGTCATTCCCGCAGGTTGTTAGCGGGAATCTCTACAGTATTTACCTACGAGATGCCCGACTACTAATTTCGGGCATGACGGAGTATGTTTCAAGTTAGAAGTTAGTAGTGAGTAGTTAGGAGTTGAGGGAATTGCTTAATTAAGAAAACAAAAAAATAGCCGGACAGTGCTGTTGTCCGGCTCTTTTTTAATAGCTCTTTAGAAGAAGCGTATTGATTTTAGAATTCTCCCGTCATGCTGAACTTGTTTCAGCATCTATCCTCATACGTCGCTCTGTGTTTCCCTAATTGTGTTTTTTATTTGCCTAGAATGAGCCTGATTGAATTTCTGGGCTTAATGTGCAAAACACAGAATTTCGGAATGATGGTGAGGCAGGTCATACACAGAACCCATATCAATATGCACTGTTATTATTTTCCATCAGATGGTTTATTTCATCAATTATTTTTTGTTTCCGAAGTGAAGATAAATATAAAAATTCGTCTATTGATGTATCTTTTTTAGTTCTGAAAATCTTATTTATCAAAGATTTGTTCAGTACAGCAAAATAGTTTTGGATTTTAACAACCCTTAAATCAACAGGCAATGTCTCATGTGACAAATAACGAATCGCCCTTGATTTAACCTGACTGATTTTTGCCATATTAAAATGGGGTTCCAGTATTTGAACAAGATTTGTACATTTTAAATCTATGCCTTCCCCCCCCGCTACTGGAAAGCAAAAGAATTATAGATTTAGGGTTTTCTGAATTATAAATTTCTATTACTCTTGATTTTTCTTTTGCGTTTTGTTCTCCAGTAAAAACCAGAGGCTCTATTCCATTAGAAATTAACATATTTCTATATGGGATTATTCCAGTTTCTATGTAGTTTGAATATACGACAGCACGGAAGTGATTTTGCGAAGATTCTTTAATAAGATTCCTAAAGGCAGACAATATTTTAGGGCAGTCATTTTCAGTTGCAGTAGCATCATATTTAAATATTGAAAGCGAGGCCTGCCTTATTGCTGTAGAAAACATATTAATCAATGCACAGTCTTTAAGTGAGGCAGGTAAATTTTTTCTTACCATTCTTCTAATATGCCATGGGAGCTGTTTTGCTAAAAAATGGTAAACCTTTTCTTGTTTTGCACTCATAATGCAATATATACTTTCTTCAATTACACGAGGGTAATACTCATTACAGGTATTAACTGCATGATAATCAACATATTTTTTCAATATGGCCTGTAATTTATCAATATTTTTTAAATGCTGACTTTTTTGATCTATATATGAAAATTCAAATCTAGACAAAGATTCCGGAAAATGTTCCTTTGGGTTAATCAAGTTAATTAAAACTCCTAAATCTGATGGCTGATTATATTCAGCTGTCCCTGTAAGATACAAAAATTTCTTGCTTACTATTTTTTTTGCAGAAGAATATGTTTGAGTATCTGTATTTCTTAGGCGATGTGCTTCATCAAAAATAACAATATCATAATTCCTACCGCTTATTTCCGAAATATTGCGCACCATTTTTTCATAGCTAATAATTTTAGTATTTTCTATTGGTATGCCATGTTTTATAGATTCTATGTTATAATTTTTAAGAACAGATGCGGGTGCAACGACTAATTTTTTACCTTTGAACAGTTTTAAAGCAACTAACGCCGTAAGCGTTTTGCCAGACCCCATAGAATGATAAACAATAAGTCCATGGCAGTCATTAGACTGTATTTTTCTTATAACTCTTTCCTGATGTGGAAGCAATTTGCACATATTGTTAGTCTGAAAACAAATCCGCTTTGCCAAAAAGTATATTAGTATCTGAAGAATCAAAAGCAGCTGGATTTTTCTCCATTATACTTGTATAGATAAAAAGCAAAAGACGCAACTGACTAAGTTTTACTTCACATAAAAGATGCTTCCTGTCAAAATTAAATTTTCCGTTTTCATTTGCGGATACACAACATAAATCACAAAACCTGACATTAGGGCATTTGGTGCATTTGTTATCACAGTCAGATTTAAACTCTTGCATATATTTCAAATTACTTTCAGGGAAAAATCCCTCAGATACAGAACCGCTCTGCATAAAATTACTGCATCTCTCGCAAGGAAAAAATCTGCCGTCGCAGTCTACAAAAAATTTAATTCCTGGAACACAGCAGCCA
>R20__coassemble_1322_pt1 | contig 14341 bp, 11 predicted proteins | sample R20__metabat2_high_PE_044 | metagenome-assembled genome bin R20 | reverse complement strand
TTCTCTCCACTATGGAAAAAATCTTAAAAAGGTTAAGGGAAAAAGAACTCCTAAACTACTCACTACCAACTTGAATAGTCAACCTTTATTTTATCAATTTTAAATGCCGTAAAGGAATTTATTTAATATACCTAGAAAAACCGAGATTTCCTCTTCGGTATTGTAGGCATACAGTGAAACTCGTACCGTGTCGCCTATTCCGGGCAGATCCAGGGCTGGCATAGCGCAATGACGGCCTATCCTGGTGCAGATGGCATATTCCGGCTGTCCTGACAGGAAAATGCCGAAATCCTGTGCCGAGATGTCCCTGTCCTTGAAATAAATTGATGTAATTGACGAGCGACATTCCGTTCCATTATCCCCGGCTATGCCTATTTCCGGCATTTTGCATAATTCCTGCCGAAGCATTTCCGACAGATACGCCGTATGTTCCGAAATCTTTTCCCGTCCTATTGACATGATGAATTTCGCAGCCTCGCCGAAGCTGATTATGCCCGGATAATTCTGTATTCCGGCCTCATACCGCCTTATTCCTGTCAGGTAATCCGCACTTATTCCAAAATCACCTGCGGAAACGGAAGCGACAGTTCCACCGCCTGCCGTTGTTGGAACAAGCATTTTGAAAAGTTCCCGTCGGCAAATCAATGCCCCGATTGGAAGTGAGCCTATCTTATGCCCGGAAAATGCCAGAAAATCCGGTTTTTCAGCATTTTTACTATCATTTTTCGCATTTTTTGGCTGTATTTCGTCCAAAATTAGCGTTTTTTCCGTATTCTTATTCAAAAAATCGCCGGAATCAAGATTTTTCCACGACGGTATATGGCATGGAAGATAGGCCGCCGCATCCGCAAGTACGAATGCACCACATTCATGCGCCCTGCGTATGATTTTTTGAATGTCAAAGGCCTTGCCTGTTATGTTTGATGCCATCGGGACTGCGACAATGGCGGTTTTTTTGCTTATAAGCCGCAGAATCTCGTCTTCCGGCAGTTCCAGAGGGGAATTTATACCGGCAACCCTTATGCGGCAGCGTCCTGATTCTTGCTGTTCCAGGAATGGCAGCATAAGGCTGTGATGGCTGCCTGCGAAAATGACGGCCTCATTCCTGTCCGGCCTGAACGGAAATGCGGCGGCGATCATGTTCACGGAATCCGTTGTATTCGCCGTAAAGACGGTCTCTTCCGGGGCATATCCGGCAAATTCCGCCACGTATTGCCTTGCGGATTCGCAAAGCTCATCCGTCTCCGCAGCAAGAATGTGCGAGGACCGTCCGCCGCCGCAACCGCCATTTTCCGTCATCCATTTGCTGACTGAATCTATCACGCATTGCGGCTTCAATACGGAGCAGGCATTGTCAAAATAGACAGGAATCCTGCCATCCCTGACAAATTTCAAGGCAGGGAATTTTTGTCTTATTTTTTCCAAATCCGCTTTTTTCATGTTCATTTTTGCAAAAATGTATTTTACTACTATGATTTCTAATTTTACAAATTCTTAAAATGATAGAGGCTCGGCTGATGGGCTGCTAATGGTGGCTCTGACTGCATTGCCTCTTTTTTATTCAGTTTTTTTGATAAAATCATCAAGGGATAGCTCCCTTTTTAATTCTTCCTCGGTTGGCATATAGGCCATGTATTTTGCAGCATAAATCTGACTGTTGTCCTCCGGCAATGTCATTTTTACCAAGGTATCGCTCTTGCTCGCACATAGCAGAATGCCTATCGGAGGATTGTCGCCCTCATTCATCATATTTCTTGTGTAATAGTTCACATACATCTGCATCTGCCCTATATCCTGATGTGTAAGGTCGTCTGTTTTAATATCTATAAGAACGAAACACTTCAATATGTAGTTGTAGAAAACAAGGTCAATATAAAAATGCCTACCGTCTATGTTAAAATGCTTTTGCCTTGCAACAAAACAAAATCCACGGCCTAATTCCAACAGAAATTTCTGCAAATGCGTTATAAGAGCCTGTTCAAGGTCTGTTTCGTAATAATGTTCATTGGGAGGCAAATCCAAAAATTCCAGCACATAAGGGTCTTTTATTATTTTCTCATATTCGGGCCTAGGAACGGTTTTTTGTATTTCAGAGGCAACAGCTTTTTTGTCTTTGCTGGCAAGAATGCGTTTATAGTACATTGTGTTTATCTGCCTTTCAAGCTGCCTTACGCTCCAGCAGGACTTCACGGCCTCCTGCATATAAAAACCGCGTTCCTCTTCATTATGTACTTTCATTAAAAGCCTGTAATGCGACCAGCTCAATTCAGGACACAGTGTGTCCCGTTTTTGAAAGCACATATAAAACTGACGCATTTTTCTTAAATTGCTTTCATCAAATCCTTTTCCGAATTCTGTGGCGAGTTTTCCGGATATGTAATGCAGGATCTGCCTGCCGTAGGCTGCACGGTCGCTTTCTCCGCAAACTTCATATATGGCTTTGCCTATGTTCCAATAAGCCGATACCATTGCGGCGTTTACTGCGGAATATACATTCCTTTGGGCTTCCAGTACATAGCCCCTTATTGAATTATAGGCGTTTTCCTGCTTGTTTTTGTCTGGCAGATTTGCGTCGTCCTTGCTCATAATCAAAACCTTTTTGAAGTATGAATTATATTATACAAAACTGCTGTTATGGTGTTTACAATGAGCAATTATTGTAAATTTCCTTACAACGTCATGCTGAACTTGTTTCAGCATCTCCTATTTTACGGTGAGGTCCTGAAACGAGTTCAGAACGACGGATTGTTTTTTTTGCGGCCTGCCGCTTTTGGCTCTTTCCTTTGCAGGGAACAGAATCTTATCTGCGGCAGGGCTTACGCTAATTGATGTCTGGAGATTATAGATTATTTAGATTAATTTTGAAGGCCGGGCGAACGGCGAGGTCGTCAAAAAAGACGAAGGTGTCGTAAGACTCCACGTTGCCGTCGTCATCGACGCTGGCAGCGTAATAATGGTCTTTACCGGGGGAACGCAACCACCAAAAGCACGAACCGCCACGGTCTTTGCTGACATAAGAGCTTGATACAGATAAGTTTTCGTTCACGCTTTTCTCGCTCTTCGCATACGGCGTTGGGTATGCTATCCTGTCTTTGTCGCTATCAAAGTACCAGTTTGCATCTTCTATGCTCAACAAGAACAGTTTGTCGTATGTGTCATTACCCCCGCTTGTCCCATAGTCCGCATTGTCATTGTTCTCTATTCGGCTTTCTATTATCCTGCTTCGCTGTTCATCTGTGAATGCATCGTTTATAAACGTACTGTTCAACCACATCCTTATTGTGCTTTTTTCCCATGTTATGTCGTATTCATTGTAGATAACATTGTCCAAACAATAGTCGCTTATTACCAAAGCATTGTTGTCTGCGTCTATGTCCAGTATTATCCAGTCTATTGGTTTTTCCCGACCATCCTCATAAAATGGATAGCTACCAAATGTTATTTTGTCACCGACATTGTACTGTTGTGCGGTGGTCTGTCGGGATGTTTCTTGATAGGATTGTTCTTGTTGCTTCTTTAATGTCTGTTCTGCTTCCGACAATTTTGCCTGTGTCGCCCTAAGCTTCTCCTCGTATTCTTGTCTTATACGTTCTTTCTCCGCTTTCAGCCAGAGTTTTTCTGCCGCAAGACGGGCATTCTGATCCCGCATTGTCTTTATTTCTGTTTCCAGTTTTTCCTTTTCCTGTAGCAGACGGTCGCGTTCTTCCTTTAGCTTCCTGTATTCCTCTGGGTCTACCCAATCCAATGGAACTAGATCCCCACTGTCGTAGTTGTCGTCCTCTTTTTTTCCATTTCCTAAATCCAGTCCGTCCAAAGGAACAAGAATTTCCTCATTCCATTCACTTTTTTCTTCTTCTTTGTCTGCCATAAGGTATTTTCCTAATGAAGTTTTTTGAATACTGTTTATATTTTACATTTTTTCATTAGAAAAATGTTATGAAGGATTTTTTTCGGAATACGGCAAGATGCTTAAACAAGTTCAGCATGACGAATAAGGAAAACTCCTCAATTGCTCATTCCTCACTGCTAATTGCTAATTGGAAAAAGTCCTTCGTTTTTTGTGCATATAATTGACAAAAGTCCTTTGAAAAATGTGTAGTAAAACACAGAAAGTCGTGCGGAAAATGCAGTCATAATACACAAAAGTCGTGCATAAAATGCAGGGCAAAGTAATAAAAGTCGTGCGAAAAAATGTAAAAACAATATCATTTTGTGCTATAATCTGTATATCGGTTTTAGCAATGGAGGTCTTATGCAAAGATATGCAATAAACAAGCTTTTACAATGGAAAAATACTCCCGGCCACATGCCGCTTATCGTCAGAGGTGCAAGACAGGTAGGCAAAACATGGCTTATGAGGGAATTCGGCAGAAAGCATTATAAAAAAATGGCTTATTTTTCATTTGACAATTCTCCGCGCCTTGCAAATATTTTCCAGCAGGACATGAATATTCAAAGGATAATAGATAATCTTGACATTGAGGCAGGAATTGCAATAAGACCGCATGACACGCTGATAATTTTTGACGAGATACAGGAATGTCCGCTTGCCCTTACTTCTTTAAAATATTTCTGCGAGAACGCTCCTGAATATGACATCATTGCCGCCGGAAGCCTATTAGGTGTTGCAAGCCATAAGGGTACAGGTTTTCCAGTAGGAAAAGTGGAATACCTAAATCTCTATCCTTTAAGTTTCAGGGAATTTCTGCTTGCCCTGGGTGAGGAAAGCCTGCTTAAAATAATAGAGGAAAACCGTTTTGATATGCAGAAAATATTCAAGGACAGGCTCACGGATTGTCTGCGGCGGTACTGCTATATAGGAGGAATGCCAAAAGTAGTAAATGATTTTTGCAATACAAGGGATTATCTGAAAGCAAGGCGGCTGCAAAAAAACATTCTTGCTGACTATGAAAACGATTTTTCAAAACATATTCCGTCGGAACAGGCAGAAAGAGCAAGATTGCTGTGGAACGCCATCCCGTCGCAACTTGTAAAGGAAAACAAGAAATGCGTATACGGCAGAATAAAGGAAGGTGCGAGATCAAAGGATTTTGAGCTTGCTCTCAACTGGCTTATAGATGCCGGACTTGTTTACAAGATTTCACGAATAACAGAACCTAAAATTCCCCTGAAGGCTTATGAGGATGTTTCCGCTTACAAGCTGTTTCTGCTTGACACAGGATTGCTTGCGGCAATGAATGACATAAACGCAAAAACCATTCTTGAAAATGATGCCCTTTTCAATAATTACAATGGTGCGATAACAGAACAGTATGTTCTACAGGAATTAAAGAACATAAATAATATTCCTGTTTTTTACTGGGCGAATAATCGTTCTGAAATAGATTTTATGATACAGTACGGCAGCAATGTTATTCCTGTAGAGGCTAAGGCGACAATCAATTTGCAGGCAAAAAGCCTTAAGGTCTTCCGGCAGAAATACAGTCCGGCAGTCTCTGTGAGAACTTCTCTTGCTGACTACGAGGAAAACAATGGCCTGTGGAACATTCCATTATACAGCATTAGCGGAATAAAGGAAATCCTGCCGGAATAATGCCACATACATTAAGGAAATAGAAAAAGTCTGCCATCCGTCATTCCCGCAAGTTGTTAGCGGAAATCTCTATGGTTTTTTACCGACGAGATGCTGAAACAAGTTCAGCATGACGAATAAAAGAAAACTTCCACAACTCCTAACTACTCACTACTAACTTCTAACTGTAAATTTCTGTAAGGAAATTTACAATAATTGCTCATTGAAAAATCTGAAATATTTTTCAGATTTTTCCAATTGGTTTCAGCTCCAGTGTCTTTTTGACCTGCATATAGTCCTCCCTGGGGCCAAAGCAACGCTTGTTGAACGCACATTCGGCACAGGCAGGAAGATGCTTTTTCTCGCTCTGCGGAAGGGATGTGTCGCTGCCGTCCCCTGTCTTTATGTAATCAACGTTTTTCGCATAAAATTCGCCAAGGAAACAGGGCGGAATATGATCCGTGATTGAATCTATGCCATATTTGTCGCAAAGACGGAAGGCCTCCTGCAAAAATGGGGCAACCTCCTCGTAAGACGGTAGAAGATAAGGACGTTTGAGAACACCTCCCATGGCTTTCAGGAAGCTGAACTGGATAAAACTTATTCCGTGCATTTCCCTGTTTGCAAATTCTATAAATTCCGGCAGGTTTCTGTAATTAAGCGATGTGACAATATGCGTAAGCCGCACATTTCCGCCGAATGAAAGCAGATTCCTAACGCCTGCCAGCCTTTTCGGCAGGGTGTCCTTGGTTCCGGTTATCTTGTCGTTTATTTCAGGAATATGCGACGGAAAATTTATGTTGAATAGTTTTACTCCTGACAAAACAAGGGCTTTTGCCACTTTCGGATTTGACGATGTAAGCCCGTTTGTCTGAACCTCCACATCCGCTCCCTTGGAACGTATATGCCGTATGAAGCGGAACAGATCCGGGGAAAGCGTGGTCTCCCCGCCGGAAAGTATTATTCTCGGCATTCCCTGTGCAAGCTGACTGTCTATTACGGCAAGATTATGCTCGTATGACAATGATTCCTTCCTGTCCTCGGCGGCACAGAAAAGGCAATGCTGATTACATTCTTCCAAAAGAGGTATTAGCGACATGATATGAAATCCTTTATGTACTGTATTTTTTTGTCATGAAGCGTCTTGTCATGCACAGGTACGAACTCGCCATCTCCAAATTCCTCCAGGTATCTGTTCCAGATCCCCTCGCAATCTTCCCTCAAATCGCAATCCTTGCATTTATCTGTCTTGCTACGACTGGTTTCACGTCGGGATTTAAGATAATCGGCATTGTTTCCTTCCGGCTTGGAATGTTCAACATGGCTGAAAACTATGTTTTCCCTCGCGTCGCTTATCTGAAATGGGAAAAAATCAACAAAATAACATAATGGAACATATCTGACGGCCCAGTTGCTTATCAGGTTTTTTACAATTCCCTGCTGGAAATTATGACTACCCAATGCCAGGCATTCTCGAATGTAAGGAGCAGCTTCCGATATTCTCGGCATAAGCTCATTGAAATTGTGAGATACCCCGCCCCTGGACGGATCTGCGAAGATAAATTCGGAATTGCAGAGGCCAAAACGCTCCATAATCATTTTTCCAGTCTGCGGCAGGACCTTGTAATTCAGCTTCGTAATTGCCGTATTAGTACCGACGGTATTTTTTGTGCCTTGGAACAGCCTTAGCATGTTTTCAAGCCCCTGCATTGCCTGATTGAAACAGCCTTGCACCTGCACAAGTTCGTCGTGTATTTCCGCACAGGGGGCATGTACCGAGAATATTATGTCCGTTATGCCGGAATCCACAGCCTGCTTCGCAAAATCATCGTATGAGAAAACACGTCCATTTGTAGCTATTGCGACACGTTCATATCCCATCTTGCGGGCCGCACGGACGAAAAGGCAGAAATCCGGGCGTATGGCATCCTCGCCACCGGCAAATTCCAGATAGTCGCAACCGTTCTCCCTGCCCTGCCTTATCTGATGCAGGACTTCCGTAGTGCTTCGCTGTGGCAGATCGCGCATATCGTAATTGATGCAGAACCTGCAGCGGTTATTGCACGCATATCCCGGCACAATCATCAGTTTCTTATAAGATTTCGTCTTCATTAATTGCCAATTCCTCATTGCTAACTGCTCATTGCCACAACCGCTCCCTGTGCGGATATCCGTATGTCAAGCGGAGAGGAAAAACGGTAATGGCACGCATAAATTCCTTTTGCAAAAGGTTCATGATTTTCCAAAATTTCCCAACGGAACTGTACTGAATCGCAGGAATCCGCCGTCATATAGCCTAATCCCAATGATGTGACATTATGGAAAAAATGGCTGCCGCATGACGGTTCAGAATATATCTTGTCCGAGTAAAGCTCCACTATCACCGCCGCCGAGGATATCGCATCCCATTTTACTGGAATACCGAGATTCCTGTCGCTTGTCCCCCATCGTCCAGGGCCGATGAGCAGGCATTTGCGGCCTTCGGTACTGATTTTGGCATTTAGGCGGCTTACCTCGTCGGCAATTTCAAAAGCCTTGTCCGGACTGAAACGTTCCGGCGGTACAAGGATTATGTCCGTAATTCCGCCGTAAATACCGTTTCCTGACGCTTTTTCCGGCCTAAGCAGTATTCTGTCCTCGTCTATACCGTCCATAGACACGTTTCTGAATGCGGCTCTTGACGACATTGGACGCATTTGCAGTATGTAGAATGTCATTTTTCCGGTTTTTGGATCCCAGTCCGCCGAAAATTCCGCCTCAATATGGCAGCCCATTGCCTGCCGACCCATACGGGATATTTCAAGCAGTATTTCCGACAATGGCAGTTTTCCATGTTTCAGCACAGGTGCGAATGTTATAAGGCGAGGCCCTGGTCTGGAAATACCATCATAGACACGGTCATCCTCCTCTGAATATACCGATCCTGCCAGTTCAAGCAGACCGTCCTTTTCGGCAGTTTCTATTCCCAATCCTGCATTGCCTGCGGCGGAACGTCCCTTTCCACCGTGTTCGCTTAAATCCAATGCCCTTATCTCCCTCTGGGAATTTTCAAAAAATCCCTTTTTGGTGACAAACTGATGCAGATTCCTCGGATGTGCAGGAGAGAAACGCAGGGAATGGCTGCCGCCGACTATGGTCTCTCCGAGGCCTAATCCTATGAAGGCTACAGGTTCTTCTTCCTTCAGAGGAGGAATTGGATAGTAGTTATAGGATTGCAGAACGCCGGAAAATGCCGGGTAAAAATATCCACTATCATGCATTCTGCCTACTACCTTTTGTATTATGACGGCCATTTTCTCGTCGTCAACCACATAAGGATTCATTTTCCTATAGGAAACGGCCTCTTTAAGGAATACTGATGCGTAAACCAATTTGACTGCCCTGACAAGCTCCGAAAGCCGTTCCCGTCTGTCCTGACAGCTATTCGGAAGCATAAAGGTCTTGTAAACACCGGCGAAAGGCTGCGTCCTGGAATCCTCCAGCAATGATGATGAACGCACGGCAATAGGGCCGTCCAGCTTTTTCGCAATTACTTCAAGATCCCTTACAAGATAATCAGGCAGTGGGGCATTCAAAAAGATCTTTTCAATTTCCTCGTCGTTCCTAGCCAATGAGATCTTATCCTCAATGGAATTCTGTTCCATAAAGAAGTCAAACACGTCGGAGGAAATTACCACGGTGTTGGGAACTGTTATGCGTATATTGTCCTGTCGGAAACCAAGCATGTTCCGGCTTAAAAGAAAGTCCACAAAGGCCAGCCCTCTTGCCTTTCCGCCTATAGATCCATTGCCAATCTTGAAAAAAGGTGCGGAATTTTCATAATACCGACGATCAAATTTAAGAATCGTTCCCTTGCGGTTGCGGTAAAGGGAGCTGTAAAGCGTCTCAATAAGGTAATCCCGTATTTTCTCCGGGGAATTGTCAAATTCGGAGGTCTGCTGTGGACGGATTAGGTATGCCGTCTCAAATTCCGCACGGGCAAGCAGCCATTTTGAAAAATGATTCCGCACAGAATGATACATTATGGATTCCAGTGGAACTCGTCGCAGCTGCCTTATCATTGAGGTCATATCCGCCGCCCTGGCAAGTTCTCTTCCGTCGGGCGAATAGAAAACAAAATCACCAAATCCGAAGTACTGCCTTATGAAATTCCGCAGCCTGCCGGAAATATCCTGCGAGTTCTTATCCATAAAGGAGGCCCTGATCTGCTCCGCCTCAATGGAATGACGCTGCTCCGAGGACTGTATAAGCACCGGCATATCAGCATCCTGGCTTTTGATAATCCTTGCCAGATCCAGCCCGGCATGAGGACTGGATTTTCCCGCACACGGATATTCCACGTCGGTAATCACGCCAAGCAGATTGTTCCGATAATGCCCATAAAGTGCAAGAGCCGTCTCATAGTCGCTGCAGAACAGTATCTTTGGACGGGCTTTCAGACGCTGCGTCTTTTTTGCCGGGTTAAGCTCGCCGTCCATTACAATCCTAGCCTGTTTAAGCAATTCATTGTAAATTATAGGTAGATACGACGAGTAAAATTTAACATTGTCCTCAACCAGAAGTACTGCCTGAACGCCTGCCTTGGCATCTGTCTGAAAATTCCTGGCATCCTCAATAACGTTTATTATTGCCGAAAATATGCGTGTATCACCACTCCACAGGAAAATTCCATCTGCCAGCTGCCGCAGCTCCGACGGAACAGTGTTCGCCTCCCTGGCGTTGAATGCCAGAAACACGGCGGGGATACCGGGGGATGACAGCTTTATCCTGCGAAAAAAATCACAAATATCCGTATCCCCTGATTGCAACATGGATATGACGAGGTCAAACTTTCCTGTCTTTAGTTTTTCAAGGGCGGAAGATGCGTCAGAAACCCGGGTAATCGCAGGAAGACCTGCCGAACCCTCGTCCCTGTCGCCGAAAATGGCCTCATTCAGGTTCTCATCATCAGCAAGCAGGAATGAATCGTAAAGAGATGCCGCCAGCAGAATGTTGCGTATACGGAACTGCATCAGCTTTTCAAAGCCGCCAAATTCCTTCTGGAAACTTGATTTCAAACTGTCTGCCGCCATAATTCCGCCTTTAAAGTAATTCTACTAAAATTATATAATATAGTTGAACAGAAAAAATAATGCGGCATTCTTGATTAACCGCCGCAAATTTTGTATCATATAATCACTATGTACGCAATAATAGAAACAGGCGGAAAGCAATACTGGGTGGAAACCGGCACAGTACTTCATGTGAACAGGCTTCAGGCAAAAGAGGGCGAGGAAATCAAATTCAAACCCCTTTGGAGCGCATCTGCGAATGGAGAGGAAGCTCCTGCGGACAAAGCCAATCTCAATGTGACTGCGAAGGTTGTAAAACACCTTAGAGGCCCGAAAATCATAGTTTTCAGAAAGAAAACAAAAAAGGCTTATGAAAAAGCGTCGGGTCACCGCCAGGAACTGACTGAGATAAAGGTCGAAGCTATTGCTTAATAGCTTTCCTGGTTTTTTTGCGGCTAGGCAAAAGCCAAAGCTGCCAGAATTATAAAAGAGGTTTGTATTTATGGCTCATACTAAAGCACAAAGCTCCAGCACCAATGGACGCAACAGTCCAGGCCAGCGTTTGGGAGTGAAAAGGTACGGAATGCAGGCTGTAAAAGCCGGAGAAGTCCTAGTGCGCCAGCGCGGGACGGTGTTTATGCCCGGAGCAAACGTAGGAATAGGTTCCGATGATACGCTTTTTGCGAAGAAAAGCGGCATTGTGAAGTTTGAGTGGGTAAAACGCGGAAAAAAGAAAGTAAGCGTTTATCCGCCAAAGACAAAAGAAGCTGCCACAGAAGCCAAGCCCGAAGCCGTAGAGGCCAAGGACGAAGCCAAATAACGCTTTCTTCACTTTACAGAAAAATTCCCGAATGGCCTGCCCCGCTATCGGGAATTTTTATCTATTTATAGGTGTTTGATTTATGAAGGAATATTCAAGGACATCAGCGGATTTCATAGATGCCTGCCGTGTTTACCTTAAAGCCGGAGACGGCGGAGACGGCTGCATGTCTTTCCGGCGGGAAAAATTTATACCATTTGGGGGACCGGACGGCGGCCATGGCGGCAAAGGCGGAGACATCTGGTTTGAAGCTACATCAAATGTCACCACTCTTTCCGAAGTCGCCTTCCACCCCCACATAACCGTTCCAAACGCCTCTCCGGGGGGCGGAAACAAATGCGACGGCGCGAAAAGCGAGGACAAGACGGTATTCGTACCGGTAGGCACGGTCATCAAACGTGATGGAAAGATAATAGCTGATCTAAAGGAAAACGGTCAGCGTGTCCTAGTCGCAAAGGGTGGCCGTGGCGGCAGAGGGAACACGGCATTCAAGACGCAGTTCAATACCGCCCCCCATATTTCCGAAAAGGGAGAGCCGGGAGAATGTTTTGAGGCAATACTGGAATTAAGCATTCTTGCCGACGTGGGACTTATCGGTTTTCCAAATGCAGGAAAATCCACATTGCTCTCGTCAATAACAGCGGCAAGGCCAAAAATAGCGGATTATCCGTTTACCACAATATCGCCAAATATTGGAATGGTATCATACAAGAGGCAGTCCTTTGCCGTGGCGGATATTCCCGGTCTTATTGAGGGCGCCCACGAGGGAAAAGGCCTCGGAGACGTATTCCTGCGGCACATTCTGCGGACAAAGCTGCTTGTTCACCTAGTAGATCCTATGGGATTCCAGGGAATCCCACCGTCGGATGCGATAAAGAAGATTGAACATGAGTTAAAATCATTCAGTCCAATTCTCGCAAGAAAGAAGATAATACTGGTGGTGAACAAGTCCGATCTACCGGAATCCGAGGCGGTTTACAAAAAACTAAAATCAAGGTACAAAAAAAGAGACGTGTTCCTTATTTCCGCAGCGACTTCAAAAGGGCTTAACAAGCTGCTAGACAAGATAATAAAACTGCTTCCGGAAATAAAGCAGGAGGAAATATACAAGACTACGGAAAAGTCTGCCTCCCGTTTTGACGTAAAAAAAGGCCTCATATTAAAACGTGATCCAGACGGAATTATGCGTGTAGAGGGCGAAAAGATACTAAAACTGGTCGCAATGACCAATTTCTCGCAGCTGGACGCATTTGACAGGCTTCGTCGTCAGTTCAAGGTAATAGGTCTTGACAAGGCATTGAAGAAGGCCGGAATTGTAGAAGGAAATATTGTCAGAATAGGCACAAGGGAATTTGAATGGTCAGATGAGCCTTTGCCGTCCAGGAAACAGAGCAAGTTCGCCTACAAGTACCGCAAACGTGCGAGGGACGAATACAGGGACAATATGAACGAGTGATAAAAAAACCGCCCAGCAGGGCGGTTTTTTTATGCCTACATTTTTTGCCAATCAGAACACGCTGTTCCAATCCCTCGTGGTAAGGACAAACTCAACACGGCGGTTTTTCGCACGGGCGGCTGCCGAGCGTCCCTCTACGGCAGGATTCTGAGATCCATATCCATATACCTTTATGGAATCCCCCCATACACCTCTGGATGCTATGTATTCCTTTACAGCGCTCGCACGCAGTCTTGAAAGACGCTGATTCCAGTCTTCCGGGCCGGTGTCGTCGGTATGGCCTATAACTATCAGTTTCAAATGCTCATATTTTTTCAGAATTTCAGCAACCTTGTTAAGCATTGTATAGGAACTGGTCTTGATCACGTCGGAATCGGTTTCAAATTCCACAGGAGGAATTTCCTTTGTCCTTACCATATCCATAACGGACTGCAATTCCAGTTTTGCCCTTCTCTCGGTCTCCCTGTCCGCAGTGGTCATCGCAGGTTCACAGGTAGCACCGCAAAGCAGAAGCATAGCTCCCAAGGCAAGCATTGTTTTTTTCATTTTTTCTCTCCATTGTTTAAATTTTCCAAAGACATCATAAGCGTCTCACGTCGGAAACGATACCCTCGTACGAATGCCGTATTGCTAAGCAGTATCGGCGGGGTCTTCAGCATGGTTGAATAAATCCTGTTGCGGGATATCTTTGGACGTTGCGACAAATCCAAGGTATTTGCCTTTGCCACCGCGTCAAACGTGTCCTCTGCCCAATAAACTGGCCAGACAACGGCGGCTCGCAAGGACAAATCCCTTTTTGGTATTGTCAGCATAAATCTTTCAGAACAGTCAAGATTGTCAACGCCCCACATTATCCATTTGTTCACAATGGGCTTCAATTTGAGGAAATTGTCAGGATTTTTCATATCCCTGGGCAACATTCCGACGGAAAGCAGATCCGAATATGGAATATAGCAGCGGCCATTCTTAATATCCGTTGCCATATCCTTCAATATGTTCGTTATCTGCAAGGCCTTGCCTATCCTGTCGCCATCCTCGTCTGATGGAAGATTTGTTTCCTCTGGATTGCGGGCGAGGAAGTATTCACGGTAAAGACCTGCCCAGAATATGCCCGGAACTCCGCCTATCAGATGACAATACCTGTCAAGATCGGATGCCTGCTGCAAGGCCGTAAGGTTCATGCCGTCAAAAGTTCCTACGTCAATTTCCATACCCTCGGATATTCCGTTGAACAGCATTTTGAGCAAATCACGGCGATCCTCTGGCACATTCGCATACAGATCCAGTATTCTGCCAAAATTACGCATCAGCTCCATTTCCGACGGATTCGCAGTCTGCGGGGCAAGCCTTGTTCCGGCCTCGGCAAGATTTTTGCGGTTTTCCGGCAGATCAATTGCCCTTACGGCATGTAGCATTTCCAGTTTCTCATGCCTGGGCAGCTGTGGGGCATCCACGACGGAATCCAATGCACGGCATACGAG